>Ga0307515_10013070_pt1 | contig 15547 bp, 19 predicted proteins | sample 17_EM_MG_FD_194513 | JGI IMG/M metagenome (GOLD analysis project Ga0307515, IMG submission 194513) | Populus trichocarpa ectomycorrhiza microbial communities from riparian zone in the Pacific Northwest, United States - 17_EM | ecosystem: Host-associated > Plants > Roots > Unclassified | place... | reverse complement strand
CTTTCGGAATATCCCCTCCACCGACATGTCTATACCACGAAAACGTATGAGTTCTCAGGCCAGAGGTTGGAGCAAAAAAAAAAAACTCTGGCGTACCCATCTGTCGCATCGCAGACACGACGTCGTCAATGAAACTCGGTACCCTCAGCGGTGTCCTGGAAGCACCGTGCGAAGAATCTGCACCCTCACGTTCGACCAACAGCTCGAGGGGGACACCAAACACGCCTAGCATCCAAACGACGATCAGCACCACCAAACCATGGATGTACCGGGAGGGGTGTACCTTTTTTCTTCACGTCCTTTTTCCCTGACCCGCCCGCCTTGAAGAGCTTGTTCCAGAACCCCCCCTTCTTCATCTCCAACAGATCATAAATCTCGTCCATATCCATATGTTCCTTCAAGGGGCTCTTACTCATGATTACCGCCGCGGAGTGCTTGACGATCGCCAGTTCGAGCGGGCCAAGCTCTGCGATGAACGGAATCGCGCTTTCGCGAGGTAGCGGACGCTGCTGCGCCCTTGCTTGCGCTACTTGAACCAATTGTGGAATGTCCGCCAACGTGATCCCATCCTCTACGCTCTGTGATTGCATCTCTGGAGGGTGGTCACTGTACACGAGGGATGGAGAGTTAGGAACAGAATCTTCAATAATCTTGACTTCGCTGTTCCCCCTCGTGTATTGAGGTTTGAAACCTTGCGCGTCCAGCGAGACCTCGGGTGAGAGCATCGGCCTTGTTGATCGCTGAGGCGACGGCTGACCCTGCTGTTGCTGTTGTAAAAACTGTGGTAGCGGACCTTGTGATGGTATAGGTGAAGTCTGTATCTGTTGCTGTCCAGGAGACCGACCAGCTGATCGTGGTTGTTGGATGGTCGCCTGTTGGCTCTGAGAGGTGGTTCCTTGTACCTGCGTAAGCCTTGGCGTAGATGTGGGCTGATGCGACCGTTGTTGAGCTTGCATCTCACTTGTATGAGCAGTCTTCCCAGTAGGGCTCTCCACGATCGTGGACCGTTTCGGGATATGAGCAGTGGCCGAAAGTTTACGATCCAGGTGGACGGATTTGAGCCGGTTAATGTCGCCCGAGTTACGGTAAGGATCTTGCCCATTTGAAGATGACATAGGTGATTCCACTGAACGCCGAGTGAATCGGGTGGAGCAAAAGATTGAGAGGGAAAATCGACGAGATGAGCGTGAGAATGGTAGAACCAGAGCTGTAGATTGGGCCACTGACCGGGGGACGCGGGGACCACTCCTCGCTTCTTCAACAATGTGTACAATCTCCTCAAGGCGACGTTCAGCAGGAAAGCGTACTGCTCCAGCCTCGATACACTTTGGAGGCCACCTCGACAACCGTTGTGCGCATGGTCCACACAGCAGATCACGTTCGGCACAGGTCCAAAAGCAGTGGTGTCCTTCATCGAATCCGTCTCGTATACGAAGAATCCCACGTTCGCAGGCGGTCGACGCTGGGTGGATGGTTTCGAAGAAGACCCTTCCTTGTCTTTGTCCCTCTCCCTGTCCTTGTCCTTATCGTCTGGCCGAGGCGAAGTTGTATCCTTTGGCAGCAGCACGGCGGCAACCTTACCACACGTGACACACTGTATGCAGTTCGAGTGCCACCGCTGGTATGTCCCAAGCCGTACACAATCTTCCTCGACCGTCTGGTTGCATTTGACGCATAGGTCTGACGGTGGGTTGATCGTAGGAACGTTGGCAAGCGATGGATCCCTTGGAGCAGCCATAAACGGTGATTCTCCAGCATACTCGGGGGCCAAACTCCTGAAGCCGTATGTAACGCCTTCCGTACTAATGTTGGAGCTTCTCGAGGAGGCAAGAGTTTCCCCATTCGACCCCTTGATCATTCGCTTCGCGCTGGGGTTGGCTCCCTGAATGGCCAACATGTGAAGTTTGTCGAGGAAAGATGTCATCGGTTCATGTGCATCGTAGTCTCGCTCCAACTTGAGCGCGCCGGTCAATGCGATACGGATCAAAATCTTCAAGTAGTGAGCCAACCCGGTCACGAGTGCCAGAAGTTCTTGAGTCATCCCCATCCGTCGTGCGCCTGTTTCCTGGGTGTGCGACAAAAGGGTGAATAGGTCAACGGTTTTCCGGCACAGCATTCTTGCCTCTCGGACGTGAGACATGCCTGAGAATAACAAATCAAATGACCGCTCTAAAATGTAACAGCCCCGGTGGGGGTGTATACGTACCCTTGAGACCGTTGCTTGCGAAATGGTGTTCGAGGTCGTCGATCGCACCGAAAAGGACCTCGACGTGAAGGATGAACTTCTCGGCCATACGTATGGCGTCCAGATACTGTCCGTTGCTGACTTGCCGCAGCATATCTGAGATACAGGCAGCGCTAGATTCCTCGAACGCTGACAGGACGCTTACGGCGAGTCGGGTCAACGAATCTGGTGAGGGAGAAACAAACGTAGGCTTACGTCCAGATTCGGTATACTTGTTGCTCCATACGAATTTGCTTCTCCTTGAGGGTCACAGCGGTCTCTCTCCGTTCTTCCTCCACATATGGGGGTTCTGCGTTGGGCTCTTGTACAGTACCGCTCGTTGGTCGCCTCGAAACGACCTTGACATTCCAAAACTTCCCGTGGCTTTGGTTTAGACTACTTGGAGGTCGAACCAAAGCGTTAAGAAACCAACCTTGTTGATCATGTAGCACTCAGGATGCCAGCACTCGTCCCGCATGTTTCTGTTGATCTCGACGAATTGTTTCAAGATCGCGGTGCTGCATCCGGCACACTTGGTCGCAAACCTCGTCGAGTAATGGTAATGGCAGTAGACATCCCCGTCGTGTTCATAGTATGAGTCATGCGGTCCAAACAGAGTAGGGCATATCGAGCAAGTGAAATGCTCCACGTGATACTTCTTGCCTGGAAAAAGTCAAGCTCAAACTATAGCTCGATGGGAGTGTGGATAAGATATGGACGTACTGCAGGCAGTAATATAACTTCCCCGCAAGGCCATACCACATTTAGCACAGATGAGGTTCAGACGTCTGAAGTAATCCCGCTCGCACAGTGGGTGTTGCTTTACATCCGGGCCTTCGATAGGGAAGAACTTAGAGGCTACCACGTCCCCACAATCCTGAGGTAAAGAGACACGATCGTAAACCATAGAGACGGAAAAAAGTGCGAAACGTAAACGTACCATGCACTTGAAGCAGTTGAGGTGAAACACTGCTCCGAGGGCCCGGACAAATGCCCCTTGCATAGGCTTTCCACATGCCGAGCACGTTCTGCAGGGTTAAGCGACAAGACAAGGTTATTACAGCGTCTGAGAGATGGACGTCTGACGGGAGGGGACCGAAAATCAAGGGACTAACGTTGGGACGGTGCTTGCTGTGGTGTGCGTAATACTTGGAGGCTGACCACCGCTGGCGGGATCGGAGATATCTGAGCCAGCAGAACGGTCGGAAGATGTACTGTTTCGACGCTTGGAGTTGGCAGAGGTCACACTGGAAGCGGTGGTGTTTGCAAGGCGCGTAGAGCTGGACAGAGAGGGTGCGGAGGTCGAAAGGAAGAAATTCGACCTGTCGGATGCCTTGGAGGATGTTGTCGAGTGATTGAGGTCTTCACTCCTTGAGTGAGCAGAGTAATAATCGTCCTTGCGCGAAGACCTCGCCCTGTCATAATCATCTGGGTTTGGGATGGTCGATGATCTGGAAGGGGGAGGGTGGTGGCGGTCAGGAAAGCGGGAGGAGCTGGGGGACGTCAGAGAGCTCTGGTTGTCTGAGGGCGGTGGTTGACGATGATCAGTGGTCGCATAGTCTCTCGGATCTGTCGCCATTCTTTTCGACTTTCGAGAGTGAGCTGGGGTGTTTTATGCGGGATGGGTGGGTGTTCATGCGCTGGTCGCCGTCGTCTGCCGCAGGACTCCAAGTTGGGTTTAGACGAGTACGACGACGGGGACGATGGCGATGGAAATAATTCAAGGATCGGTGACTGGCTGTGACTTCGGATCACTCCCAAGCCCCCTCAGCCCCCCCAGCACTCTTGGTTGGGCACTACGCACAGTACAGCCGTCTCTCGCGGTCTGGTGGTCTTCGGATTGAAAACTGGCTATGGATAAAATACAGGAAAATTCTAAGGAAGGTAGGCAGCGGAGACGTGTGACGACCACCGGGTAACCTGCCGACCATGTGCTTGTGGAATACCTCATCAAGCCCCGTCAGACCGTAACCACCAACAACACCACCACGATGGACGCTCTCCTTGTCCTCATCTCACTCTCATTCCATTTTGCCTATGCTGCCTCCCAAGACCAACGCCATCGTTTTGTGAAACGACAACAAGATCAGTCATCCTCGTCATCCTCGTCGTTTAAACCGGCGCAAACCCCCACATCCTTATCCACACCCACACCCACATCTACACACACATCCTCACCAGAACATTCGCTCCCCACTTCTATCCAATCCCGAATCCCCATCCACTCTTCTCCGCCCCCCAGCGGAGGAGGAGTCCAGACTGCGATACCCGAACATCCCGACCCAAAATCGGACAAAGGCCCCATCATCGGTTTCAGCATAGGAATGGTCGCCCTTGTGTTCCTACTCATAGCAACAGGATGGATCCTCTTTCGACGCTACAAACAGAGGAAGCAACAACAAGCAACCTCACAGAACGTGGTCCAACTACAGCCGGCAAACCATTCTCCTTCGAGTATCACCAAAAATTTCTTCGACGATACCCAGTCACCTGCTCCCCGCAAGTGAACATCAGACTTCCCTCGATACCCATAGGCCCACATCGGTTAGACACCATACACTCTTCGTTGAGCTTGATCTGTATAACTATTATCCCCACGACTGTAAGGGAGGGGTCTTGTTACTAGTACGCTACTGTATGTGTTTAGGGTCAGAAGGCTTGGGATAGCGCAAGTGATACAATGGAGTGGGGTTGGTTTTTGCAGCTGGCGGGTCTGCGTTTCATACAAAGTGGCGGGGCTTCGGCTCCTCAGGAGGAGGGGGCGTGCGCCTTTCCTGCCCCTGGCTCTGAGACTGACGGAACTCGGCTAATCTCTAATGAAATTGGAGACATTGAGGTTAACCGCTGAGGCAGATAAGAATGCAGGTATAACTTACGGCTTTGAGGGATTCCGCAGCGACCAAGATTCCGTCAAGTGCAGAATCGGACAGGTCCGCAACCTAAATTTCAACGGTTCCCAGTTAGAATGTTAGCCAGATTAAAATCGGACGGGGGTACGAACCGTTTCTTGGGCTTTCCTAGTCTTCTCCTCCCACCTTTGACGGACCACTTCATCCTCGAAAGATGGGGGTGTAGACGGCCTCCAAGCCCACTCTCCAGTGGTCTCATTCTTCTTCGGCTGACTGGTTGTGCTCGTGGGGAATTGCTCCTTCATAGCAGTCTCGGCAGCTCTCTCGGTCCTCCACTCCTCTATTCTGCGGTTCCCGCAAGGGCCCCACCCGTGGAACTCTCCTCGAGTGTGTGTTCGGTGATACAACGTCGCCGCGAAAGCACCGAAGGCAAACCAGAGGACCCGAGACGGTCCGTGATAGTACATCATTCTTCCTCGATGGAATCGAATGTGGTTAAAGTGACTTGAGTGGGGTGGGTCGAAGTTCTGGAAGCTAGTTTTCCAGAGGTTTGGATCGAATGTCCTATGCCGCCAGAAGTGGTAGAAGCGATGCATCTCCAGTTGAGGATGGGTTTCGATTTTATAGAGGGACCCAGATATATATCATGTGCCGGGCGGGGGGACGCGGCCTCGGCGGCTGGCTGCACGGTGCCGAGCCGCGAGGACACATCATCAGGGCCGCGGGGAAGGGCGTGATACAGTAAGTTCTAGATCGCAGTCCCAGGTGGCAGCGGACGCGTAGTCATGGCCGGCTCCGGCATGCAGATCCAAAACTTTTGAGACGAAGGTCTGGTCGATCAAGTGGATGATGCATGTTCTCCGCAATCCTCAGGAGCAGGTCCCCGCAGCGGCATACCGATTCTCGGGCGATCCCGATTTTAGGCGCCCGGATAGCTAGACACTTCAGACGATGGGCAATATGATGGTGCTTTGCTCCTCGGTTGATCAAAAGTCTTCAATTCGGACCAGATAATTAGTGCTTACGCTGGTTATCCGGGAGAGGGCAGGTGGAGATAGCAAAAGAGCCAGGTTGGGCCACAGACGCAGGGGAACGTGGCAAGATAATAGCCGCATCCAGAGCACTGAGCAACGCAAAGGCGAGTTTATACACCATTGCTCGCCCTTCCGGTTACGGCTGTGGTGCCTTTGTTCAGTTAAAGTTAAACCTAAAGGTATATCACACCTAACAGGATTCCCAATAGAATGTCAACTACAGCTTATCGACTTGGAGCGACCGAATCAAAGCTCAAGCCAGTTGGCTGGAGTGAGCAGATCCCGACGGCGTCTACCCTGGCGGTGGATTGAAAGCTGATTGTAACCTCATAAACTTTGACCATTGTGGAGAGTTGGATACTGGGCTTGGAGAGTGAGACGGCGACAAGTCGCATGAGTTACGGTACTTACGCGAGGGGATCAAGTTATCGGTCGCGCTCCCCTCGGTCTGAGATCCGCACCCGTTCTCTTCTGGGGCTCCCTGAGCTCCTTGCAGATCATCGATTTGTTCAATCCAGCGTCACAATATTTGATGGCCGAGGGGAACGCGACGCGTAGATCACGTGAGTGAAGTGAGCCAGTGATCTCATTCCGCTTCCCTGTCATCGTCCGAAGCGATATCGGACGTAATGGAGCAGGTGGAGCGCCGACTCTCCTTCACCGGTCTCACCATCAACTCGGACCCGTCCTTTCGGATGCAGACACGCCCCTCAGGGACGGGGATCGCTCCAGGCGCAGGCAAACCCCGCGAAGATTTTGGCTCGAGTGGATTCAAGCTATCACCACGGAAATCTAAGCTCGACAAGATGCGCCCGACTAGCACGCAGTCAATCGCCATCCCAATAAACTTTAGCGAAGATGACGACGATATTGACTTAATCGATTTGCCCCCCGGGACTTCGCAACTCAGGAAGGCCAAGGTTCGGACGGCGACCGCATCCGGTTCGAGAGAAGTCGTCGAAGGGTCTACCGGAGTCACGTATAAAGGGCAGGTCCATGAATATCACCCCGACTTTCTACCCAAGCCCAAACTTCCCAGTTTCAAGAAGAACAAATCCACGAATCAGATCAGGGACGACGGGGACGACCGTACTTCCTCCCGTGCTGATACTCCGGAGCAGCCACAACAATCGAATCCACCACCGAAGGACCCACCGTTGATCCAAAGACAGATGCACCAGACAGTTGACAAGGAGATCCCTCCAACCCCGCAACCCCGCTCGTCCCAGCCTGGATCCTCCCCTCCTCCAAATACCAGACCAAAACGCCCTCGCCCTCGCCCAATTACAAAGACTTCCACGCGCATTCTCAGAAGGGTGGACTCTTCCGACGACAGTGATAACCCCGTCCGAGATCGTGCAGAAGAGGATGAGCTCGTCCAGGCTAGGGCGAAAGAACGACCTAAAGCTACGAAGAAGCAACTGGCGAAGCGCATCCAGAGGAAATTTCCTCTCTTAGACGATCCGGCCTTCAAGTCGGACCAGCCGTTGCGGCTCGTTTCGAACCTATCTTCCCCTCGTTCACGCCGATCTTCACCTGATGACTTGCATATCCATTCCTGCGAAACGAAGGGCACGAGCAAAGCCCCCGTAATTTCTGATGATGACATGGAGGACCGTACTGGCCAAGCTCCTCTACCTTTTCCCCTCTCCACGAGTTTCATGGGATCCACCCCGAAGGCTTCAAAGCGACATCCCGAGGACGAAACACACAGCGGGGGATCAGAGAGGAAGAAACTCAAGGAATCCTTATCAGAGTGAGTTCACCTTGTCTGTCCCTCATGCGACGATGCTGATCTACTGTAGCGGACTACTGCAGGACGGCCTTTCCAGTATTGGAAACCAAAATCCCGACTTCTGTGAGTTTCACCCCTTTTTGGTGCCATACAACGGCGGCTTACGCGCATATATCCTAGTTTTTCTTGACCCCAACGTCGATCCGTCTACTCTGTGCCCCTGGTGCGACCAGCAACTACCTGCAGATCCCACTCCTCGCCTTAAATCGCTCATCGATTCCGTCCGGTCCAAGTCATACTCCTCACCTCGCCCCTCAAACCCTCTTGGTTTAGGCGCTCCACTTACAGCCTCTGTGGCTGTCTGCCAGCGGCACCGTTTCGAATCGCACCAGATCCCCAAAGCCCAAGCGAAAGGCTGGCCAACGAGAATTGACTTTGGGAAGGTTAAATCTCGGGTTGAAGCTTTGAGGTCCAAGCTAGAGGCGTTGGTGTTGAACAAACCCTCTGAAACAGACGGTTTGATCGTACTAGATGAAGATGAGGAAAAGCCAAGGGATACTTGTCCGTTTTGGACGGAGATGGCGAAGGAGGTGAAGTCGAAGGGCACAAGAGCCGTGGCCAGCTCGAAGGGACAGTTTGCAAACTTCAAGGCCCTCCAGCCCGGGTAGTACGCACAACCCAGATTTCTCGGACTGGGCAATTTGATACTGACGTCGTTGATTTACAGTTATGGGGAGCTGGGTTACCTCATCATCCACCAAACAATATACCATCTGTTCCCTCCCGACACGATCGATCCGGACTCCATCGCCCCTCTTACTCCATCGGATTTTATCCAGCGTATCCTTGTCCCTGAAGCCGCTGCACATTTGGTCATGGAAGACCTGCAGTCTCCCTACTCAAGCGCAATAAAGACGCTCCGGGAAAGCGTCGAGTATGGCGTGGCCATGTTCCCCGACACTGGAGGCGACAATGAGGAGGGCATAAAAGCCGCTGACGATGTGGTTAAGGAACGTGCCAGGGCGAGGAGGAAGCAGCTGTTGGAAGAGGAGATGGAGATTCAAAGATACGGATCCTCGGAGATGGAGGTAGAGCTTGAGATTTTGAGACCTTCCACACCGCCAAAACCCACTACCCCCAAGAAGAGCCGTTCTAAACGAGGCAAAGCGGGAGCGAAATTGGTCACTGACACGAGTGAGAGCGAGCGGGACTTAGTGATGGTCGACTTGGACGAACCACAAATCCTCACACAGCGCCCCCCTATGGCAAAGTCCCGAAAACCAGCCTCCGGGTATCGCTCTGACGCATCGAACGCTTCAGTTGCGTCTGTGGCGAGCCGGGCATCGACGAGGTCTATGACGAGGAAGCAGAGCTCCAGGACTGACACTCGCACGACACAGCCTTCAGATCCACCGCCTCTGCCTGCCTCTCAGCCTCCCAAACGGCAGGAGTTTGGGTCGTCATACAGAGCTAAGACGCCATCAGACCACAGCTCGGACGTGGAAGTCATCTCCGACCATAGCACCCGGAGCATTCGGAGTTTTACCCGGGGTGGGACCAAACCCGGCACCAAACGACCATCGAAGAACTCAATGGGCGCGGGCAAGCGATCGACAAAGCCTGCTCACACCGAGTCAACTCCTGATACCGACCCGGATGACGAATTGTTGAATTCAAGCCCTTTCAATATTGGACGACATGTGTCGCGGAGGACTTTATCCACCGAGTTGGGAGGTTTGGACATGGACGAAACACCGAAACCGCGGAAAATTGGGAGCATGAAGTTGAACCCGGACCCTTGGGGAGTTTCCAACACACCCACGCGCCAGGTGAGTCAAAATCCTGCCCCTCAACTCACAATTTTTGGTTTTTGGTTTCTAATCCTGCCTCCTATAGTCACGCAGTCCGGGGAACCAAAGCTCACAAGACTTTTCGCATCTACTGGATGACGACTGATATTGCATGCTTCTCGGCCGTTTAGACCTTATTCTACCCTAGATTGTGCTCCAGCCACCCTTAATGATATGCTACGATCACCCATTCGTCGGGTCGCTTCCAGATTGAGTAGATTGGACGGCAACTTCCGAGGGTTCAGGATGAGCAACGCCTTCCCATCCAGGCAAAGGTTCCCGTCCAGACTTCCCGACTCGCCTTTCAACCCGAGAGAAGAACTCCATGGGAAGGAAGCCCTTCTCGTTGCCTGCTGTGAGGATTACGCCGTTTGCAGAAAGTTGAAACTTGTAGCCTGCGTCCAAGGCCTTTTGGAGGTCGATGTAAATGAAGATGTCGGCGGAACCCCGCATGCCTGGATGGAAATCAGTGATTTTTTGTTAGCGTTGTGATTGGCGGGGCGAAGAGCGCACCACTGATGACGGTATCCCCTGCGAGACCTTGGGCGATATGGATGTGATTTCGTGTCATCTTCGAGAGGCCTTGCTTCTCTGGAAGTGGGTGAGGTCCGTGTATAGTGTGGAGAAGGGCAGGGATTTGACATACCTATCGAAGCCCACGCCTTCCTGTTCGTCCCGTGGACGGCCATTGGGACTTCCTCGGCTGACAAAAGATCTTTACCCTCTACTTCAACTGCCTGGGTCGCGTCAACTCGAGGAACAAAGAGGGACTGAAGGCGAGAGCACCTTCAAAGAGTGACCTTGATTGGCACGGATGATCCAATCCGACGGCGTGCCATCCTGATCAACGTCCTGAACAAGGTGATACCGTTGTTTGTTATCCTCTTTCACGATGGATTGCAGGGTTTCAAAGTCTAGTTCCCTGAACTTAGGGTTGGAAAGCTGGGATGTGCAGAGATATGAAGTCAGCATAGGACGTAGGCGGGGGCGGTCGCGAGTGATTAACCAACTAGATCGTTGACCGGGACGAATCCATCCGGGCGTATGGGTAGGCCTTCCTTCTCAGCTCCGTGTCTGAGCACATAGGATAGAGTTTTGGATAAGCGAGTCTTTGGATCGTCCCTTGGGCTCCCCCTGAGCTTTCCCGAAGCTTGTTGGTGTGATTTCTTATCCTTCCTCTTCGTTTGCTTCGGATGTTCGTTCATGATGACCCTCTGCGCGTAGTTCCTGGAATATGTACAAACGATCCTCGATGTTCGTTTGGCGAGCGCAACGATCATCAAACCTGGGATGACCAGAACCCCTGACGCTGAGGGTTGCGGAAGAGATTAAGCGAGCGCCGAGCGGAGATGGGCGTTTTGTTGTGGTGATGATGTTTCGCATTCTCTTAACCCTGTTATCCCAACGACGACCAGGAATCGAGCTACGATGTCTGAAGACATGCGGAACTGGCGGCCCCTCCTATCGACTGCCGCCAACAAACTAAGCAGTTTCAAAGGTTATCTCGCTTCGAAAGATCCTCGACCTCTCACCCCGGCTTCCCCATCGACGTCATTCCAGCGAGGCGGCGACGACCAATCGAGTCCTGGAGCTGATCCTGGATCTGGCACCAAGCAATCTTGGACGCAATGGGCAGGCGAGAAGCTTAGGGGAAATGGCCAGGCTCAGGGGAATAGCGCGAACGTTGTGGAGAGGGTCTTATTGTTCCCTGGATGGGCAGCTCGGAGGTTGCATAGATCCTCTCAGGACGAGGGTACGCGGCCCTCGCATGTTCAGATGCTGTTTTCTGAACGTTCGTCATAGACATCCATTTCGATGCTGAGGTCTACGTGGCGGGTTTCGCTTCGAAACTCAACAATCCCAAGTTTATGTCGCGGTCACAGAGAGCGTTCTTGAGGCTGGCAAAGGGTGCGAACCCCCCTCACGGTACATCATTCAGTGTAATCCAACCTTGTTACAGGTTTCGCTTCTCTTCCGAAGCTGCAAGACGAGATCAATCTGGGCCAAAATTCTCCACCCCCGTCCGAAATGACAGAGGCAAAGGAGATGCAAAGCCTTGAGGAACACTTCAGGAAGCTGAATGACAATCTTGATGCTCCTCCGTCAGCCTCCTCCTCTACCGTTGGCACACCACTCCGCCGTTCCCCCTCCAACTCATCACAATCCTCCACATCCTCCGACATCCGACCTATTGAACGAACGGCTTCAACAACTAGCAGCAGTGTTCAGGAGCTCCACTCCAACCTCGAGCGGCGACTCATGCCGTTCTGGTCGTCAGCCCTTTCCAATAGGACGGTCCAGATATCTCTATATGCTTCCGAGGATGCCATTTCAATAGCCCAAGCATTAGGAGACGAAGCTGATGATTACGATGACCCCAGGTTACTACCGGTTGCCTCTCGGAAGGTAACCACCGCCCAGGATGGATCGTTCCAGGTCAAATTTGGTGTTCCTTGGGATATTCTGTGCCAACACCCCGATGGCGCCAAGGTCGCGTTCGGAGACATGACAACGGAGCACGATTTCTTCGTCCTCGCAGAACTTTTCCCACCACCGCCTTCACCATCCAGCTCTGCGGTGACGCAATCGGTCCCAGCTGATGATACCCCAGTATCCAAGGCGCAGATTAAGATCCCACTATCGTATACACCCGTACGAGTGATCTCGGACATCGATGACACTGTCAAAACGGCAAATGTTTTGGCCGGCGCGCGGGCCATCTTCTACACGGTTTTTGTTCAGAGTCTCGTGGAAATTGTCATTCCTGGTATGGGTGATTGGTATACCAAGATGTGGCATCGTGGAGCTCGGTTCCATTATGTGGTTCGTCCTTTCGCCCTCAGTTCCCCAGGGTTAACAGTAAACCCACCCTCAGTCGAATGGACCATTCGAGATCCTCCCCATACTTGACGAGTTCTTCCCGCTTGCAAAACTCCCACCAGGTTCGGCGCTTATGTAATCTCAGAAGTCACCATCCTCTAACCGAACGTTTTGTGTAGGATCCATTAAGCTGCGTTCTTATGCGGGGAGGTCACTGTTTAACGGTTTCTTATCGGCCCCCGCGGCTCGAAAACGCCAGGGAGTCATCGACATTCTCAACAGTTTCCCAGAGTCCCAGTTCATCCTAGTCGGTGATAGTGGTGAACAGGACATGGAACTTTACGCGACGGTCGCAATGGAACGACCCCAACAGATCCTCGCGGTCTTCATTCGAGATGCTCGGAGCCCTTCGATTGGAGAAAAACTCCAGCCCGTCGAGGATCCCGTCGGTGCAACCACCCACACCAGATGGAGGAACTACACTCAGCGTTCAGATTCCAGCGGGAGCGTGAGGAGTTCTCGTCGGACATCCCGTGCCGGCTCGAACGATATGACGTTGGTTCAGCCCACACTGACGCCCAGCCCAACTCCCACCCACCAGAATTTGCAACGGTCGACCTCCTATGGCAAACACCAAAACTCTGCGGATTATTTCAGCAGGTCCGGCCGTTCATCCCCCACTCCCAGCAACGGCAACGGCAGCGGTTCCGTCCCTTGGCTCAACAGCACGCAGATCCAAGAGGAGCCGACAACAGGGGAGATCGATATATCCATGGGACTTGGGCCGAAACCTGCAAAGATGTCTGAGGCGGAATGGAAACGGTTGGAACTACAGATGCGAATTGATAGAGCAAGGGTCAACATGCCCCAGAGCGTGAAGTTTAGGCTGTTCATGGACCCGGAGGAATGTGTGGAGGCGTTCGAGGCGTTGGATTGGTTGAACAAGAAGGAAAACAAACCAGATCCAAATGATATGGTCGGGGTAGGTCAGACTCCCCCCACTAACGTGCAATCGGATTCCACGGGAAATTTGCGGTTGTTTGATTCTCCGGCGTTGTAACAGATACAATGTACTTTTCTGAAGCGTATATGAAACCGATGTACTTTGGCGATGAACCCGGTGTCTAAATTGGCCATCGAGACCCCAACCTTGCTGTAGGTCAGGTCCCCTTCGCCAATGGGCAACCGGCTCCCAGACCCAGGGGAAATTGGGCCCTACGTCCGTGATTTTATTTTCCTTGGCGCTACTTCGTACGGCTAGCTTAATATTGAACAATCAAACGCGTTCAACAATGTACGCGGGTGGGTATGCGAGGGGGGTACGAAAAAATAGGGAGTGGGATCGGAGGTGTGACGGTTATACACGGCCAACCGGGTCTGACATCGTGGGAACTCAGCCGGAAGTTTCTACCGACATCTGCGCGCAGGTCGTCCTCAAGATCTCGTCGAGACATCGAGATGATATTTTACTAAATATACATTATATCCAATTGTTCTGCGCATGAGGTAGCCCGCCGTGAGGTCATGATCGTTCCACTGCGCCCAGTGTCCGTAACCCTCTTCTCCTGAACGTTCATCAGCACGTTTGGTTGCTAGCATCCGTGAATGTAAATTTTACTTTTTAAGTGGAAATAAGTGCAATAAGTGACAAAAAAGTAAATATGTGACCACTTATTAAGCTATGGTACCCTCGTGACTAATAAGCGCCCAAAAAAGCGAATAAGTTTCCACTGTAAAATCAGAAAAAGCGCGAGAAAAGCACCATAAGTAAAAAGTGATCGTGACTTTTCCTGATGGCCTACTGCCTTCTCCCTCATATCGTTCATCAACAACATTATTTTGCCGTTGCACTCCAGGCAGCCTGTAGAGCTGATGATCGGCCTCCCCCCATAGAAGGTCGCACGTGGGTGACAGTGGAGAGTTGATCTACCCCAATGAAAACAAAACCCCAAGGCAAGAAGGGACACCAGGTGTAAGGCCCCGGATCTCAGCGGTGAATATTGTGTGATGTCCAATCTCGAGAGGATGATCGATTGATTGGTCAGTTTGAGATTGGCTGATATCCAATTCCTCAGAGTTGGTAACCTCCACGGACACCCGCAAACCGACCCCTCACGGATATCCCTTGTGGTCTGTTGAGTTGACACCAACTCTCAGCCAGTGGGAACAGAGGGGGAGAGAGAAGGCACCAGGTGAAGGTAGGGTTGGACCTGTTGTGCAAAGGATACTTGGTTCGGAACTTTCGAAGAACTCTTTGAAAGGTAGTGAGAGCTCTGAGGGACTTCCAAAAGCTTAGGAGGGTTGAGGAGAGTGCAGAGAGGGTTGTCTGAGGGTCCTAGAACTGGGCAAGAGGTTCAAGAGGCTGAGGAGCACTTGAGGACAAATATAGGGGCAAGGAACAGCTAGAGGGTAGATTCAAAGATAGTTTCGAGGGCTGGATGAGGCGAGTGAGAGCTGAGGAAGCTGGGAGACGAGGGTAGCGAGACTTCTAAGACAATAGCGAGACTCCTGGACTGAGACTAGGACTTTCCGAAAACTTCGAGCGACTGAGACGAGAGACTGGGGTAAAGGGGCAACTGTGCCCTCTTGACTTTCTGGGTAGCTACTACAGGGTTTATATAGGGTAGGGGGAGTGCTACGCAGAGAAATAAAGAGGGAGGAAAAAGGGGAACAACCATTGGCTGGTGCTCTCGGAACAGTAAAGCCTAAAGTGATGGAAAGAAATGAGGGACCAAGGAAAAAGGCAGAGAAACTAACATAAGAATAACATAGAAGGAAAGGGGTGGTTCAGGGGGGAAAGGAGATGAAGAAGTGAGGCCGTTGAGCCAGATGTAGCAACTATGGGAAAATCTCGATCAAGAGAGGAAGGACGTTGATCAACGGACGTTGTTGAACTGGCCGAAGGCCAGTGAACTACCCACTATCCTTAGGAACGTGGACCTAGAGAGGATAGCGAGAGGTGAAGGGGTGCCAGGTGACTGGTTGTGCGGTAGTGTGAGGTAGGGGTTGAGTAGGGAAGGATAGGGAAGAGTCGA
>Ga0307515_10013069_pt1 | contig 15547 bp, 7 predicted proteins | sample 17_EM_MG_FD_194513 | JGI IMG/M metagenome (GOLD analysis project Ga0307515, IMG submission 194513) | Populus trichocarpa ectomycorrhiza microbial communities from riparian zone in the Pacific Northwest, United States - 17_EM | ecosystem: Host-associated > Plants > Roots > Unclassified | place... | reverse complement strand
GTGGTGGTGAAGCTCCGTCAACCGCAACCCCACCCAAAAAAACAAAAGGTATATTTTTGTTTCCCTCCAATCCAATTCATGAAATCGACAAAAGAAAACAAATTCTTGTAATCCTCTTATCCCCACAGCACAAAAAAGAAAAAAGAAAAAAAGAAAGAAAATCTCCAAACACACAATCTTTCGCTTCTCTCAGCAATCAATCCTAAACCCTAAAAGAAAAGAAAATGGAATTCACTTGTTTACACAACAAATGCATTTCACCTTCTCTTACTGTTCTCTCTAGGGTTTCAATTTCATTTTCCAATCTTCCTAAACGCGCCGTTTCATTTCACCGGCGGCGGAGAAATTTGTGCTTTGCAACATTAGTCGATGGGAAACGTACTAGTGAAGTTGTGAGCAAAAGAGGAGGAGAAGAAGAAGACGAATTTGGGGATTTGAAGTCGTGGATGCATAAAAATGGATTGCCTCCTTGCAAAGTTGTGCTTAAAGAAAGACCTTCTCATGACAAGAAACTTCGACCTATTCATTATGTTGCTGCTAGCGAGGATCTTCAGGTCTTTTTAGGGTTTTATAATTTGTGATTTTTTTTTTGAAAATCAATTTGTTTTTTTTTCTTTATTAATTGTTGTGTGCGTTTGAGCTTTTTGCAGGCCAGTGATGTGGCGGTTTCGGTGCCCAATTCGCTTGTTGTTACACTCGAGAGGGTTTTGGGAAATGAGACTCTTGGTAAGGTGTAGTGTTTTCAGCACTTTTTTGATTGTGTATTGTGCTGGGGATTTAGCTGTGGTGAATGTTCATTGTTGATTTCATGTAGTCAATTAGTGTGTTGTGAACTTAGAAAGGTTAAAATGGGTTGATATAGTAAATTTCATTCATACTAGATAGATTATAATCTTGCTATTCTGCTCTTGCACTTGTTACCATTTATCCGTACAGTTTTCTGATGCATAGTGCATGCGGAAGTTATCCTCATTCGTTATTTCAAATGGTGCAAGTCTTTTTGTGCAAGCTGTTTTAAGCTTTCAATTCTCAATCATAGGAGAAACTCCATAAAACAACAAAGATATTGTGTTTGGAATCATGTTTGTTCATGCAGTCGGTTTCTGGTAATGCTTTGAATCTGCACTGTCAACTTTATGGGAGTGTTGGTGGGGAGGGATTTGCCTCTTCTATGCCATCTTATTCAGTTTTGAGAGTATTAGCAAACAGGTAGGGAATGTATGTGTTTGTGTAAACTGTTTCTTTGCTTGACTAGATAGTGAAACCCCTCAGCATGCTATAAGTGAAACCATGATAAATGTCAGTGTGACTAATTTAGGTGTTCAGCTTCCATGAAAAACTTACCTTGAACCAATTGTAAGATATTTTTTTTCTGTCTGCTTGATCTTTCATATAGCGGAACTCTTAACCACAAACAAATTATCGGAATTGGCATGCTTGGCCTTATACCTGATGTATGAGAAGAAGCAAGGAAAGAAGTCATTCTGGTATCCATATATAAGGGAGCTTGATCGTCAGCGAGGTAGGGGTCAGCTGGCTGTGGAATCTCCACTTTTATGGTCTGAGGCTGAATTGGCTTACCTGACTGGTAGCCCAACTAAGGTACTATATATGCTTTGTGATCATTTGAATTCTGGCACATTATTTTATTGATCTCCTTTATAAATAAAATTGATGCTATGCTCCATGGTTAAGACTAGATTTATGTTGGTGAAGTAGGCTGAAGTTCTTGACAGGGCAGATGGAATTAAAAGAGAATATGAGGAGCTAGACACTGTTTGGTTCATGGCTGGTTCTCTGTTTCAGGTTATACCTTTGTTGTTTCCAATTTGAAAGCTCTCTACAATATGTCCTTGCTACTTTCTTCAAAGAGATTTAATATTGTTACCTTCTGACATTCTTTTGATATCCATGTCCATATTGCAGCAATATCCATATGATATACCTACTGAAGCCTTTCCCTTTGAGATTTTTAAACAAGCTTTTGTAGCCATTCAATCCTGTGTGGTGCATTTACAGGTATATTTGCCCTGCTAGCAGAGCGATAACACATGTGTGTCATTTCCCCCCCGTGTATTATCATGTTGGGGGACTTAGTTCAGCTTGAATTGGTTGATAGTACAGAGTAAAGTATACACCAATTATGAAGGCTCATAATATGTGTTTTACTTTTAAAACATCCTACTACAACATATGATTAGTAGAATAGGTAATACAATACAATTGGTACATAAATTTGTTCTTTTTGTGAGTGGTTATTCTATTGTCATGTTTTTCCATATCTTTTTCTTCACAGTAAGTAATATTTTCCTTTTCACAAGTAATAATTCTTTCTATCTATCCTTCCACATCTTCTTTTCTGTCAGTTTGGCTATTATCATGGGGTGATCTTGGACTCCTTTTGAGCTTACAATTGCTGCTTTCTAAGGCATGAACATTAGCCTTTGTGCATCTTCTTCTCTGTTGTTACTACCTTGCTCTTTCTCGGGCCATTTCATCTTAGCTCTGTGCCATACATTATGCTTGATTCATACAGAATTTGATGGATGCCATGTGGACTGTGGCTGCCTCAAAATCATGAGCGCAGTTGTTTTGTCATGGAGTGTATTCATTGTAAATGTTAAGCAATCCGCATATGCCATTTAAGTTGCTTTTATTTCTGATTTTGTTGCTCTTCTGAGTTCTGCTAATTTGCTGCATTTCTTTGCTATGCTAGCTTAGGATGTCTATTGTGGTGGTTTTTAGATATAGCTATTTTTGAATAAGTCAATCTGATTGATCTATTGATGCTCTTAAATGTTCAGAAAGTCAGTTTGGCTCGAAGATTTGCTTTGGTTCCTCTTGGACCACCTTTGCTAGCATACAGTAGCAACTGCAAGGCAATGTTAACTGCTGTTGATGGTGCTGTTGAATTAGTGGTTGATCGACCATACAAGGCTGGGGAGCCCATTGTTGTATGGTATGTAAATTGCTTTGATGGCCTTAATTTCATTTTGTTCTGCAGGACTCGGTTTTTTTCATTAAGAAATTTGAAATTTGCATTTTCAGGTGTGGGCCACAGCCAAATTCAAAATTGCTTTTAAACTATGGCTTTGTTGATGAAGATAATCCTTATGACCGAATAGCAGTTGAGGTGATCTTAATTTTCCCCTTCTGTATTGAAATATTCATATGTTTGGATGTTATCTGTATTGATATGTATTATGTACTGTATGATCCAGGCAGCACTGAACACTGAGGACCCTCAGTATCAGGACAAGAGAATGGTTGCTCAAAGAAATGGGAAATTGTCAGTGCAAGTTTTTCAAGTATGAAACAAATTTTCCTGCGTAGGTTATTGTATAGGTCTCTTCTTTCAGATCTTTTAATCTGTCCCTGCTGCAGGTATACGCTGGAAAGGAAAAAGAAGCCGTGTCAGATATTCTTCCTTATTTGCGATTGGGATATGTATCAGATCCTTCTGAAATGCAATCTGTAATTTCTTCTCAAGGTCCAGTTTGTCCAGTAAGTTCATTTTTTTTCAAATCATATGTGATTTTATTTATTTTTGGATGTTTAGTGTGGTGAATGCATCCCCATTTTCTTTCTTTTGTTTATTCTTTTTTTATGGTAAGAAATCAGGATTCATCGATATTGTTCTCATCACTCTCAAGCTCTGGTCAATTGATTTTTACTAAAATTTGGAATCCATGCTAATCATGCTTTATGCAGAGATCAATGATTTTTAGGAGGGATAATTGCTCTATTAATATACCAACTTCACACTTTTTTTCAATTAAGTACATGAACTTCAATTTTTTTTGTTTGAGTGTACCGACTTTTTAAAAAATTTCAATGAAGTAATTTGGTCCACCTTCCATCAATTCTTCTGTTATTTTGATGACATGCCATTTTCTCTTAAATTGTCATTGGTACTCCAACTTTCGTTTTATGTCCAACTTTCGTTTTATGTCCAACTTTCGTTTTATGTCAATCATGTACAACAACTTTAATCCTTTTCATTTTGATACACCAACATTTTGTTTTGTTCCAATCAAGTACATTTTTTAATTGACGAGGTTCCTTTACTTAGGTAATTTTTTTTAACGTGTTCTCTTTGTCATGATTCCATCCACTTTCCATTTATGTTGCAATCATATGATATTCATTTATTTGGTTAAAATTATAAATATTTTAATTAAATCAATAATTTATTTTTTAATGTTAGTTAATTATAAAATAGTTTTTATTCTTTATTTAAATGATTTACCAAAGAGTTTATTTTAGTTTTTTACAAGCATTTATTTTAATTTAAAATATTTAATTTATTAAAATAATCTTATTTTAGAGGGTTCTTTTACTAAATAAAACTCACATTAGAAAATGAAAAATTGACTGAAGTACTTTATTGGAACAATAAAAAATGTTGGTGTGTCAAAATGAAAAATATTAAAGTTCTTATACTTGATTGATGTAAAACAAAAGTTGGAGTACCAACAACGATTTAAGGACAAATGACATATCATCAAATAATTGAAGAATTGACGGATGATGATCTGAAGTATTTGATTGAAATTTTTGAAAAAGTTGGTATACCCAAAAAATAAAAATAAATCGAAGTTCGTGTATTAAATTGTGAAAAGGTGTAAAGTTAGTGTCCTAATAATGCAATTATCTCATTTTTAGGATTTATGGTTGGACTTGTATGGGTATGGCAAAGCTTCGTGAGCTAACCTTAGCTGCCATGTCATGAGGAGAGCTTTGTCTTTTAGTTTTTTTTCTTTTTTATTCTTGCAATATGAGCATTATGGAGCAAGGTCTGGTAAATTGTGATGGATTTTACCTATACCTATGACTCTGGAGATCTATATTTAATGAAATTCGTATGGACTTTCTCTAGTTAAATGAAACATGGTTCCTATCTTCCCAAGATTCACTCTGAAATTGCTTAGCTGTTACAGGTAAGCCCTTGTATGGAACAAGCAGTGTTAGATCAGCTTACTGTTTATTTTAGAACGCGCCTTGCTGGCTATTGTACCAGCATAAGTGAAGATGAGTTGATGGTAAGACTTTACCGACCCCATTGATAGTCTAGTGTGCTGGTGATAGAGGTTTAATCCAAAATAATTTTGCTGCACTAGTTGGCAGATCCTAACTTGAACCCCAAGAAGCGAGTGGCTACTCAGCTTGTTAGATTGGAAAAGAAAATGCTGAAGGCATGCTTGCAGGCTACAGTTGATTTGATAAACCAGTTACCTGATCACACCATGCCTCCATGCCCAGCTCCTTATGCCCCTTTATTGAAATGAAAAAGGTACATCTTTCTTTCTCTCTCCCTGCTGTATGTTTACTTCTTACATGTTTGCTTATTGTATACATCTTAACTCATCTTAACTTGGATCAACTTGGTGTAGGTAACATTATTTGTGCATGGATTGTGTGGAATAAGAAGTTACTTTGCTGTCCTCGGGCTCATGGATTCCAAACGAGGAATATAAACCAGGTTAGTGGAATGGAGCCTCCACACATTGCTTTTGATGAATGCTTTCATGAATAACGCTGTGACTGTTAAAACTAAGGGATAACATGTCTTTGTGCAGAGGATCATTATTCTGATCACATAACAGTGGCTGAACTGTTACAGTTATTATTAGTTAGCTTGTTTGGAAGTGTGGTTGTGGTTACTTTTCAAAGTGTTTTTCGTGTTGAAATGCATTAAAATAATGTTTGTTCATTTTTAAAAAATTATTTTTGAGATCAGCGAATCAAAACAATACAAAAAAATTAATTTTTATTATATAAAAAAAGAATTTTTGGGGAAGCGTTCCCAAACGGAGTGGTATGTGATAAGTTGCTGTTTGTCTTTATGGGTAAAGCTCAAAAAGCCAATTTCAATTGTTTGGTTTCTTGTGCAATTATTGAATTTGTGATGGCATGTTAACGGAAAAAATGATTTTGGAAAGAATCAAAAGAATTATTGAATATGGAAAATCACATATCTTATAGGGATGAAAATTTAATTTGAAGAATCTTGGACAAGTTATTGCAAAACCTATATTTATAGTTTCTGGAGTGATAAATGGGGTGAAAGGGGAATTTTGAATGTTTTGCATCATTTGCTGATATATATATATTTCCCCATACAAGTCAGAACTGGCTTATTAATCACTTGGCCTTGTGTCCTCAATTATTTCAGTTTTTTTCGTTTTACAGGTAGATGCATTTTGGATACTGCTCAAGGTAACCAATGAGTACAACTAGTTTTACAGCCTCTAGCATATGCCTTTAATAAGTAGTCACGTTTATTCTATTCAACTGATTGGAAGCTTTTGGGTCCATTTAATAATTTGTTCATAAGCCTAATCAACCACTGCATCTTTCTACTTTGACTTGGACATTTTTTCACCTGGTTTTTTTCCCTTGTCTCCAGACCAGTTATAGTGCACTAGCACTTGTAAAGGGGAGAGCTAATATCTACAAAAAAAAAAAAAAAACCCAGCATTTTCGTGTATGTCTATAGATAACTTGGCCATTCATGGCATATTGAGTAAATTGTAAATGCAGGGCTGGATGAACAAAGTTAACTGAACCTTGTTTCGGTGATTTGTGTACATTCGTTTTCTTTTTATGAAACGTGCTTTATATATTCTGAGTTGAGAATCTCTATTATTACTGTGGTCTTGGATCCATTTCAATTGTCAGGTTTCGTTCTGGCTACTATAGATTCTGTATACAAGAGAACACGTTGAAAGTTTGAAGTTTGCACAATGTTGCAGGAAGATGAAGGATGTCCTTGAATTAGGCAGTCGAAAATCCAAATTACCAGCGGAGTGAACAAAAGCAATATGAACTAAATAAAAATAAATAGTAATGATTTTCATCATCGCTGGGATTTAGGCAGAAAGTGCTATCGAACTCTAATTTAGTTGGCTTGGGCTTGTTTTAGATTGTAGGGGTAGTTGTAGTTTAAAATATATTTTTGTTTAAAATGTATTAAGATAATATTTTTTATTTTTTAAAAATTATTTTTGATATTAGTTTATTAAAATGATTCAAAAATACTAAAAAAATATTTATTTTAAATAAAAAAATTTAAAATTTTTAAAAATGCTGGTTGGACTGCTTCTCTAAATTCAAAATATAGAAAGGAAAAGGCGATAAGTTGATCCTTTTCCAATTATGGAAAGTTAAAAAAAAAATTGTATGAGCTGTGATACTTGAAAGAAGGTTTGTTTGTTTTAAAAATATTTTTTAAAAAGTAAAAAATTTATTATTATTTTTTGTTTAAAATTAAAATCTTAATATTTTTAAATTGTTTTAAATTATTTTGATAAGTTAATATTAAAAATAAATTTTAAAAAATAAAATAAATATTATTTTGAAAATAAAAAACATTTAAAAAGGTACGTAACATGTTCTTAATCACTGGTGCAATTTGGTTCTCCACAATCTCCAATGACCTTCCTTGGCTGTGGATTATCTGGACCTTTGTCTAGCTTCTCTGACGTAAAGTACAACCAGCCATCCCAAAAACCAGCAAGGATAATATTCATGCGGAAAGGAAGTTTTCCAGTCACTGAACATGTCTGCAATTCAGAGGAATTACTGAATCATTCTAATATATACTATCGTTTTAATACTTATTAAAAGAATTTTATTTTAATATTTATTTTCATTTAAACTATATTTTTATTTTTATTAGTTATCAAAGTTATTATTAGATTCATAAATTATATTCAATTAATTTTCATGCAATTAATTTTTTTCAATTAGAAAAACATTAATAATACCAAATATTTTTTTATATTAAAAAAAATAGAAAACAGCATAATTTCTTCCTAATAGTTATTGACTTCTCTTGTACTTGTTCAAAAGAAAATCAATTTGCCACCAATACCTCATACCTAAAGTCTAGATTGTACTGAGCTGAAAGTGATTACACAAAGTAAGATCAGCTTAAATTCACGGAGTAGCCTTGTTTGCAAGCGGGGTTATTAGGCATTGCTCATTTTATGCGATTGATGACAGATCACACATTGCTTATTTATATATATAAAAGGCCAACAGAACGCCTCCGGTAAATAGCTGCTTACTTTTCTTGTTTAGATTATGGAGGACACGGAGGTAGCAAAATATGATGAACGAAGATGAGTGTTGAATAGGCTCCTAAACGAGTCAATACGGCAAGGACTGAGTTTGATTCAAGCCCTAGGTGCCACATTAACGAAGAAGCTAAAGAAGGGCTGCACTTTAGTTAAGCAGCATTAAGAAATGTGCAATGGTTTAATAGAGAGACGTCCTCGCATTACCTTCCATGGTAGGAAATGCTTGTGTGGTTAGAGGTTGGCTCATTCTGAGTTTTACTCAAGAACGACTAGTGATATATATATATATATATATATATATATATATTAATCCTTCTTTTTAAGTGTGGGAAAGAGAAGATCAGTACCCGCGAGTCCAAATGGAATTGGAACGCCTCTCCAACCAAGATCATCCTTTTGGTAACCGGGTGCTTTTACCTCCAGTGATGATAATTGAGTTGTTGACAATTACCCAAGCACACTCAATATGGGAGTTGGGTTTTGGCATTGAAGGTAAAATTTTCCACTTCATTTCATCATCTAGCATATAAACATCGCTATACACTACCTGAAACATTGCAGAATCTAAAAGCTATATCATATACAGTAACATGGACAATGAGAGAGAGCAGTTTGCTCAAATCCAATATTGTCAAATGAAACAAAATGATCAACCTGTGTACCTCATTCCTTCGAGAACACTTGAAAATAGGGACCCAAGTTTAGGCATGAAGTCACCTCTTGACCTCCAATGACAAAAAAGATGATCATTGACTGCAATACAGAATCAACAAGTAGATGATCATTATTGGTGGTTCATGTGAATTATTATTAAAAGTCATGTCATCACATTATCAAAAACGAGGGGGATTTTTCGTAGGAGATGAATGATTGAAGATTAATCATCAAAACAGAATCTCGATCCTAATTTCAAACATAAATGAGGGCAGAAAGCAGACCTGTGGCCCTCCACAGGAACAGGTACTTCAGAGAGCCACTCCTTCTCTAATGCATTTCCATCTTTTATTGCAATACTCCAGTGATCTACTCCAAGTGCTTGGTGAATTTCCTTGCTGCCACCCATCACATGCAGTCTGCCTCTCCATAATTGAGTTGCAGATGTTGGTTTTTGAAATATATACATACAACGAAAATAATAAATTAAAATTTTTTAGAGTCTCAAGAATCCTATTAGACAAATATAGAATTATTTAAGGTTTATGCAGAAATTACCTGAAGATCAGATATTCTTTTCAGTTTTAAATAATCGCTTCAAAGCTGAGCTGTCGCAAACCACAAACCGTCCAAGTGTCAAGCTTTTAACGATAATCCATACGAACCACCAGTAAGAAATCTCCTAAACCTTTTTAGAAGAGAAGGATTGCTATACCTTAGAATGCTAGTTCTTTTCTTTTGTGTTTTAGATGTTTCCTCTTCTCACCCCTTTTCTTAGAAAATATGAGGTATAATATTCTATTTATAAGGAAACTTAAAAATTATATAAATGATAAAATATCAATTTGGCCCTTAAATAATATCACATATATTATTTTATGATAATTTAAATATTTATGCAATCACGTCACACTTGATTAATCATCCTATTTTAATTTCGATCAGTGGTTCTTATATGTGTGACCCATTAGGTTTTCTAATACGTTGGTCTAAATATAAATTATAATTCTAAATAAAATTAGATTAAATAAATTAAACTATTTAATTTATTATCAATTCAACAATTGATTGATTTATATTTGAAGATTAAGTACAATGTCTAGTAACCTGTTATGATCCCTAAAATATTAGAAAAGTCATATGTGGTTTGACTTAACATTTCAGTGACTATTTTTTCAGTGCAATTTTTATCCCTTCATCATGAAAATTCTGATTTAAAAATTAGTATGAATTATGTTTTATTTGTTAAATCATTTTAGTTCTCAACATTATAATAATTGATTCTTTAAATATGATTTTGAAATTCTTTTCAAAACTCATTCCACCTAGGCCAAGGATTTCACAATCAATGCTATTTGAGAACATATAAAATATTTTTTCTAATTCACCTAGGGTGATGAATCCTCTTTTGATTACTCAAATATCTTCATATAGTTTATGTTATACCCAATATCTGTCTGTTTGTTACCATTGATTAAGACAATAAATGGTCAGGATCAAAACATAACTCCCTATATAAGATAACTTAGTGATCTCAAGTCTAAGAATCATTTACACAACTATCATGTGAGTCTTTCCATAGACATAAGTGATCTCTCCATATAAAATTCTCTTGCAGGTTAATTCATTGTACATGTCATTTGACAAACATCTGCATATTAGTTCCAAGTATATCTCATATCTCAGTTTATGAGAGCATCTATTTCTTTTTATAAAAGAAGGAATATAATATGCACCGATCTTAACAACTTTAATTCATATCCAGTCTTAATAGAACATTGACCAGGATCATTAAGGAACAATGCTTTAATGTATTAGGAATCTCGTAACTATAACAATTTTATAATTTCCTATGCAAAACATTTTTGTTCCATGGACTTTATCTTTACTCTAGATTATTTAATCAAACATTAGATTCATTAATAAAATATAATTGAATATTAGAAATAAAGAAAGTTTTATTAATAATAATTATGTTTTACACAAATAAAATCAATACTACTTGTAAGCAATCGATTAGCTACAAGACATATTTACTAAAAGCAGGAGCACACCTGAAAACTCATGTTAACAATGTTCATTCAAGGCATAGAGTATATAGCTTATCTCTACAAAATATTTAGTTTTTGATAAATCGCAAGTAGTTCACACATTTCCTATTTCACACTTGCAATTCTTTCATGTTCTCTCACGTCAATGCCAAACTATTTTAGATCCTGCTAATACAAGAAAGGATTTTGGCCCCTTTCATATTAGAGTTGTTAACTAAGCATTTGAAGCTAAAACCACCTTTGTTTCTATGCATAACGAAGTTGATTCAGGCAAAAGGCTTTTTGTGGTATCAAACCTATTTTAACCCATTATTCATTTTGAAAACTAGGTAATAGAAACCATCCAACTTAAAGAAACTCCAACCTAGAATAGATAATTAAAAAATGACAAGAAAATAATGATAAATTGGCATTAGACCAACAACCATAAGCATCTATTTCTCTTCACCACCATAACACCAAACTGAAGCAATAACATCCATTTATTTCCACCACCACAACACCAAACCGACCATCAAATAAGCTCTAAACCACAACACTCACACCAACCATCAAATAAGCTCTAAACCACGACACCCACACCAACACCAACACCAACACCAACACCACCTTGTTTAGCCATTTCCCTCACTAAACATAGTACCAAAACCAAAACCAACTCCTGCTAAACTAAAAACAAGGATCCAAAACAACTTATTCACCATCTATCACCCTAAGCCTAAAGTTGTACAAACCATCTCTTTCTTTTCTCTCACCATTGAAATAAAAGTCCTCTTCTCAATAATCCAAAAACCCAACATTAAGTTGATCAAATCAACATGCAAAAATTAAAAACAAAATAAAAAAAAGAGAGAAAAGAAGAAGAGAACAAATTTGAAAATCAATAAAAGAAAGGTCAAAACTAGATCAATTAATGATATGGGTTTCTTGAATTTTGATTTGGGTTTGTTTATTGGTATTATAAACACACATGTCACAAGAAGGGAGAATCAATTAAAAAAATGTATTTTAATTTCAATTTGGGTCGATCGTGATGAGAATCAACAAGAAACACCACATAATTCATTGCAAATGTCGACTGGACCAATTACAAGGGCAAGAGTCAAGAAGATCAAAATGCATTCAATAGGTTGATTCAAGATGTTTGAGCTGAACAAGCTTCGAGAATTACTTCTAAGGTGGTGTCAAGCATAGAGTTAAGTTCAAATGAGGATCAAGCCTTGATCAATGTGATCCAAGTAAGAGATAGAGCTACTTAACATGTACTATGGTAGGTGTTACCCATATATAAAATATAAATTTAGTCTTGTAAATAAATATATATTTTTTGTTGACTTTTCTTGGCACAAATTCTAGAGGATATGAAGTGTTACCCACTTCAAAGTTCAGGATGTAAAGTGTAATATTAAAAAAAAATCGATTGAAAAGTGAACAATAGACTATAGGATGTTTAGAGTAGTTTTCTTTTTTTAATGGTTTGGTGTCAAAAGTTTAATGAAAGACAAGTTTTTTTTAAGAGACCGATGTTAAAATTCTCACGAAAGACCTAATCGACAAGTTTTCTCTTTTAAGAGAATGATATCAAATTTTTTGTGTATGGCCAAAATTGACAAGTCTTTTTTTTAAGGGACTAATGTCAAAGTTTTTTTTGCATATGGCCTAAATGATAAGTCTTCATTTTTAAGGGACTAGTGTCAAAATTTTTACAAATGACCTGGACAACAAGTCACTTTTTTCTCTTTTTTTTAAGGACTGACATTGAATTTTTTTTGTGAATAATAAGAAATAAATTAAAATATAAATTGTAAATAAGTTAAAAATAATAAGAGTATTTAATGACAATTAAAAGAATTTAAGAGAAAATATATAATAAAGGTAACATTTCTTAAGAAATGATGCATTATGGGTGATGTTATTTTTGCCTTAAGCATAACTAACTTTTTTCTAAATCTCTAAAATCAGTGCTAATCTTTAGGATTCTTAGTTTCCTCTAATTACTAGGTGAAGATGCAAATCCCATGGATATAAAGATCTAAAACCCACAATCAAATTGACCCTTTCTAATAAAGTTAAATTCATGCTTGTAATTGAGCTTGATACAATGATAAACTAGTATCGAAGTAACAAGATTATAAGTAATCAAACCCCTATCCAACACCTATTAAGATACATGAACGGGAAGTATGGAAGATGCAACAAAGTTTGGTTGATTCTTTGATAAGTCAAAGTAGTTCAATGAATAACCAAAATAAGAGAATTCCCTTACAATACAAACACAATATACAACAATAATGCATTCCAAATTCTTAAAAAAAAATGTCTTACAATAGTATTTATACTCGGGAAAACTAAACCCTAGTTGACCTAATGGGCTAACATCAACCCAAATAAAATAAGACCCAAAATAAGAGAAATAATAAAAATAAAAATTATAAAAACTAAAACTAATGTGTTGCATATGATAGAGTGGAAGAAACATTTGTGTATGAAATCTTTACTTGAAAAGGACCTTTGTCCAAAATATGTGTTGTACACCCTTTGAAGTCCAAAACAAATAAGAAAAACTCTTACCATTAATTCTTCCATAGCCTTCTATGTTTCCACACATAATAAGGAATCTTCCTAAAGTTTGGAATCTATAAAAAACATGAAATTGCATAACCTTATAGTTGTCGAATGCTCCCCTATGAATAACCCATGATGTTGAGATTAATGAGCTCATGAAGTAGATGGATCAGACCCCTCTTGTATATAGATTAACTTGATTGAGGCCTGATCATTACTTGTTGAAGTTGTAGCCTTCTTGAAATTTACCTTGGCCCAAATACTCTTAATAAGCTCATTGAATGCATATTTGAGTTTATTTGCCCTTGATTTTGTAATTGGCTTAACTTGAAATTCTAAGATATAGTTTGGATCATATCATCTTCTCTGTCCTCAAGAGAATTTGACCTCAAATTGTCATCAACATCAAACAAAAAAATATAAAAAATATTAAAAGTAACACTAACACCATACTCACCTAGTAGATCTATTTTATAGGCATTGTCATTAATTCTTTTAAGGATTTGGATGGACCATTTCCTCTCGAAATCAACTTAGATCTCTTACATTCAGAAAACCTCTCTTTATACATATGCACCTAAACCAAATCACATGGTTCGAAGATAACTCTTTTTTGGAGCTTATTAGATTTGAATGTATATTGCTCCTGTATTTGCCTTTGTACACTCTCATGAAGAGCATTCACTACCTATGTTTTTCTTCATGCGAACCTCGTGATCACGTGGTCACGCAAAGACACCAATTCCCGGAAAGCCAAGTAAATCAGGTTTGATAGGAGTGTGACAAAAAGATAACTTGTACCTAGGCACAAGCACTATTGGAAACGGAGACCCCCACCCAACGAATATTGATTCACGAACGAGAAGTATAAGGATGATGCCACGAAGCAGTTATTCTTTGATAAGTCATTTTTCAGTTCTTCAGAGAACCATGGAAGGGAGATTATCTCACCAACAACAAACACACAAAGTGCGACAAACAAGAAGTTTTATTAATTGGAATGGTCTAATCTTACATGTCTGGTTATGCTCTTATTTATAGTGACTCCAAACTAAAATAAACCCTAATGGACCCTTTATGTGGACTTATATGATGCCCACTTACAATTAAACCCAAATAATATAAATAAACCCTAAACTAAGAAGAAAATAATAATAACAATAATAAATCTGAATTTAATATCCTAAATATGATAGGATCAGATTTGTTGCCCTTTAGAAGTCCCATATAAGCTAGGAGAATCAAATCTGAAGGTAGAATTAATTCTGAAATCTTGTTTCCTTTTTTTGTAGTTAGGATGAATAAGGAATCCTTGTAAGAAAAGGATTCTAAAACATTTATGAATCCTTGCCACACTTGAAAACTATGTTGCAGCCCATTAAAGATCTTTGTAGAAATAGGAGATTCCTAAAATAAGCTGCCACATCCTTTTAGAAAAAGAATCTTAGCTAAATAGGAAGTCCACAAGTCAAAAGGAAGTAAATAACAAAATTCATACAGCCTCTGTTGACCCGTGTTTTGATGTCTTCCCAAACTCCGATTGACCTGCTATTTTAACCCAAGGTAGGAAAACATGTCAGGAGACTCCACGTAAAATTTCAGCTCGATCCAACGATAGAATTGAGAATTATGACTATTGTTGTAAAACTGGATAATTGCACATTTTACATCAAAATCCGAATTTGACCTTTCCTGGATTGTATCATTTCTATTGACATCAAGACTAAGTAACCATTTCATCAATGGATAAAGGAATCAAATCCAAAAGAATTCTAGGATTAAAGCCATAAATAATTTTAAAATTAAAATAATCAGTAGTAGAATACATACTTCAATTATATGCAAATTCAATAGATGTCAAACAATCTTCCTAATTTTTCATAAAATGATAGTTCTTAACAATGTAATGAAGATCCTATTAACTACTTTAATTTGACCATTTATTTTTAGATGACAAGTAGTTGAAAATAATAGTTTTATTCCAACCTCACCCCACAAAACATTCCAAAAATAGTCAGACAATGCTTTTAGGAACCCTATGAAGCCAAACTATCTCTCTAAAGAATAAGTCTGCTATATTAGTGTCATCATCAATTTTTTGACAAGATAAAAAAATATCATTTTAAAAAATCTATGTATAACCACAAAAATAGAATCCATATCCCTTTTCTACCTAGAGAAACCTAAAACAAA
>Ga0307515_10013068_pt1 | contig 15547 bp, 16 predicted proteins | sample 17_EM_MG_FD_194513 | JGI IMG/M metagenome (GOLD analysis project Ga0307515, IMG submission 194513) | Populus trichocarpa ectomycorrhiza microbial communities from riparian zone in the Pacific Northwest, United States - 17_EM | ecosystem: Host-associated > Plants > Roots > Unclassified | place... | reverse complement strand
TCGTGACGATGACCCGCTTCGTGAAGATCTTCAACGATCATGAGTACGACCTGATCGACGCGGTGCGCGCAGGCGACAAGGGCAACCTTGATCGCCTGGTGTCGGCCGAGTTCGAGCAGCGCAACGCCGCCACCCCGGCGGTGCCCGTACCGCGCGACGACTGGTTGCAGGCCAACGAACTGAAGGCACCGGGCCAAGCGCTGGTGACTGAGCTCGCTGTTCACGAACGAGGCGAACTGGCGATTGCCAGCTTCAAGCTCAAGTTGAAGGACAGCGACCTGTTCATCGTCGACGTGTGGCGCCGCAAGGGCGCTGACGCCTTCGAATTGGTGACGCGCTATGCCAGCCCCATTGCGGGCTCGGGCACCGGCGCTGCTGCGCCGAAGCCGGCGCCGAACACCAAACGCTAAAGTCGCCTCGGGTTCACCCGAGCGGGCTTTGGAGAGCACTCTCCAGGCCCACATCCCCTCGGCCGCAGGTGGCGCTGTCAGAATCGACGGCACCCCCGCGGCCATCTTCATGGCCGCTGCCCTTTCAAGGAGACGCCATGTCGATCAAGACGGCCACGCTGAACGGTGTGGCGACGATAGAAATCGCCCGCCCCGAGAAGAAGAACGCGCTGACCCAGGCGATGTACCAGGCGATGGCGGACGCCATCAATGCGGCTCAAGACGACGGCGCGGTGCGCGCCGTGCTGATCACCGGCCAGCCCGGCATCTTCACCTCGGGCAACGACATCGAAGACTTCATGCAGCGTCCGCCGCAGAGCATCGACTCGCCGGTCTTCCGCTTCATGCAGGCGCTGGTCGCGAGCGACAAGCCGGTCGTCGCTGCGGTCACCGGCGCGGCGATCGGTATCGGCACCACGCTGCTGCTGCATTGCGACTTCGTCTACGTCAGCGACGAGTCACGTCTGGCCATGCCCTTCGTCGGCCTGGGCCTCGTGCCCGAGTTCGCGTCCAGTCTGCTGGTGCCCGAATTGATGGGCCAGCGCCGTGCGGCTGAAAAACTGCTGCTGGGCGACCCGTTCACCGGTGAGCAGGCGGTCGAGTGCGGCCTCGCGAATGCGGTGCTGCCGACGGCCGAAGTCGTTGCTCACGCGCGCCGCGTGGCCGAGCGCTTCAACGCGTTGCCGCCCGGTGCGGTGCGTGACAGCAAGCGCTTGATGCGCGGCCCGCATCGCGAACAGGTGTTGAAAACGATCGCCGCCGAGGCCGAGCTGTTCGGCCAGCGCCTGCGCAGCCCCGAGGCGATGGAAGCCTTTCAGGCTTTCTTTCAGAAGCGTCAGCCGGACTTTTCCAAGTTCGTCTGATCTACCGATGAGCCTGCCGGCCAAGCTGGCGCTGGCGCCCTTGCTGGTCTGGCAAGGGCGGCGGGTGCGCCGCAGCGCGCAGCGCCTGCCTGAGGCGAGCGGGCCGCGCGAAGGCGTAGCGGGCAGTGGCACGGGTGAGCCTTGTCTGCGCCTGCTGGTGGTGGGTGACTCGTCGGCCGCCGGTGTCGGCGTGTCAAACCAGCACCAGGCCTTGGCCGAGCCGCTGGCACGCGCATTGGCCAGGCGCTTGGATGGCCTGGTGGCGTGGCAGCTGATCGCGACCACGGGCCACCGGGCCGCTGATGCGGTGGCAGCGCTGCGAGACGCGTCGCCCTTGGCGCCGGCCGACGTGATGCTGGCCGTGCTTGGTGTCAACGACGCGGTCGCGATGTCGCCTGCCGGCCCTTGGCTGGCGGCGCTTGACGCGTTGCATGCCTGCGCGTCGAAGCGCGCTGGCGTGCGCATGAGCTGGCACACCGCCTTGCCGCCGATGGGCCGCTTCCCGTTGCTGCCGCAGCCCTTGCGCTGGGTGATGGGCATCGAGGCAGAGCGGCTGGACAGGGCCTTGGGCCGCCACCTGCAAGGCCGCATGGATCGCCGATTGGCGACTCTGCCGCCCACACCCACCGGCACATTGCCACCCGGCTGGGTTGCCGAAGACGGCTTCCATCCCGGCCCACAAGGCTACCGCCGCTGGGCTGAAGCCTTGGCCGACCAGATGGCCGCCGAGCCTGCCTTGCCGCTGCAGTAGTCGCTAGTCTTTCGGGATCTTGCGCGGCTGGCCTTGCATGTCGATCGCGACATAGGTCAGCTTGGCTTCGGTCACCTTGACCACGTACAGGTCTTGCGGGTTGCGCTCGGCATAGACCTCGACATGCACCGTGACCGAGGTGGTGCCGATGCGCGTGACCGTGGCGTAGAAGCTCAGCAGGTCGCCGACCGACACCGGCTGCTTGAAGACGAACTCGTTGACTGCGACGGTGGCGATGCGGCCCTTGCTGATGCGTGCCGGCAGCACCGCGCCGGCCAAGTCCATCTGGGCCATGATCCAGCCGCCGAAGATGTCGCCGTTGCCGTTGGCGTCGGCCGGCATCGGCATCACCCGCAGCACCAGTGCTTTGTCGTCAGGCAAGCGCTGGGCCAGCGGCTCGGGCACACTGGGGTGGGCTGCCGCGCTAGCGGCGGCGTTGGGGTCGGTGTCGTTCATGGTGTCCCGTCCTCTCACTTCATCTTGTTGTACGAGCCGATTCTTTCACGATGCGTCGTCAATCACTGGCAGCCCCGGATTCCCCTGCGGCCGCCTCGTCCGCCCAGCCACTTCACTCCGATGGCGCGACGCTGAAGCGCCTGCTGCCCTACATCTGGCAATACCGCTGGCGCGTCGGCGCGGCGCTGCTGTTCCTGGTCGCGGCCAAAGTGGCCAACCTGGGTGTGCCGCTGCTGCTCAAGACGCTGGTCGACAGCCTCAACCTGCCGGCCGGTGACCCGCGCGGCCTGCTGGTCGTGCCGGCAAGCCTGCTGCTGGCCTATGCCGCGCTGCGCCTGTCGACCAGCGTCTTCACCGAGTTGCGCGAGCTGGTGTTTGCCAAGGCCACGCACGGCGCGTCGCGCCAGATCGCGCTGGAGACCTTCCGCCACCTGCACGCGCTGAGCCTGCGCTTTCACCTCGAACGGCAGACCGGCGGCATGACGCGCGACATCGAGCGTGGCACGCGGGCGCTGCAATCACTGGTCTCGTACTCGCTGTACACCATCCTGCCGACCATCGTCGAGCTGGTGCTGGCGCTGGTGCTGCTGGGCACCAAGTTTGACCTCGGCTACGTGTGGATCACGCTGGCGGCGCTGGCGGCCTACGTGACTTTCACGATCACCGTGACCGAGTGGCGCACGCAGTTCCGCCACAAGATGAACGAGCTCGATTCGCGTGCCCACACCCGCGCGATCGACTCGCTGCTGAACTACGAGACGGTCAAGTACTTCAACAACGAGGCTTTCGAGGCGCAGCGCTACGACACCGGGCTGGACGCTTACCGCCGCGCGCAGATCAAGTCGCAGACCTCGCTGTCGCTGCTGAACACCGGGCAGCAACTGATCATCGCCAGCTCTTTGCTGGCGATGCTGTGGCGCGCCACCAGCGGTGTCGTCAGCGGCCAGTTGACGCTCGGTGACCTGGTGCTGATCAACGCACTGTTGATCCAGCTCTACATCCCGATGAATTTCCTCGGCGTGCTGTACCGCGAGGTCAAGCAAAGCCTGACCGATCTGGACAAGATGTTCACGCTGTTGGAGCGCGAACGCGAGGTGGCCGACAAGCCCGGCGCGCCGGAGCTGCAGGTGCACGGCGCCACGCTGCGTTTCGAAGACGTGGGCTTCGCCTACGACCCGGCGCGGCCGATCCTTCAATCACTGAGCTTCGAGGTGCCGGCCGGCAAGACGGTGGCGGTGGTTGGTGCCAGTGGCGCCGGCAAGAGCACGTTGGCCCGGCTGATCTACCGTTTCTATGACGTGCAGGCCGGCCGCATCACGATCGACGGGCAGGACATCGCCCAGGTGACGCAGGACAGCCTGCGCCGCGCGATCGGCATCGTGCCGCAGGACACCGTGCTGTTCAACGACACCGTCGAATACAACATCGCCTACGGCCGCGCCGGCGCGTCGCGGGCCGAGGTCGAGGCGGCGGCGAAAGCGGCGCACATCCATGAGTTCATCATTGCTCAGCCGCAGGGCTACGACACGATGGTGGGCGAGCGAGGGCTGAAGCTGTCGGGCGGCGAAAAGCAGCGGGTAGCGATCGCCCGCACGCTGCTGAAAGACCCGCCGGTGATGATCTTCGACGAAGCCACCTCGGCGCTCGACTCGGCCAACGAACGCGCGATCCAGGCCGAGCTGAAGAGCGTGTCGCGCGGCAAGACCACGCTGGTGATCGCGCACCGCTTGTCGACCGTGGTCGATGCGCACGAGATTCTGGTGATGGAAGCGGGCCGCATCATCGAGCGCGGCTCGCATGCGGTGCTGTTGGCCCAGGGCGGGCGCTATGCTCGCATGTGGCAACTGCAGCACACCACACAAGACCGAGAACATGGACACCAAGTGGCTTGAGGACTTCATCAGCCTGGCCGAGACCCGCAGCTTCTCGCGTTCGGCCACCTTGCGCCATGTCACCCAGCCGGCGTTCTCGCGCCGCATCCAGGCGCTTGAGGCTTGGGCTGGCATCGACCTGGTCGACCGCTCTTCCTACCCCACGCGGCTGACACCGGCCGGAGAGACCTTCCACGCGCAGGCGCTGGAGATCCTTGGCAACCTGCAGGCCACGCGCAACATGATGCGTGGGCATCAGGTGGCGGGCCAGGACATGGTCGAGTTCGCGGTGCCGCACACGCTGGCCTTCACGTTCTTTCCGCATTGGCTGATGGACCTGCGCAAGCGCCTGCCGACGCTGAAGAGCCGGCTGATCGCGCTGAACGTGCACGACGCGGTGATGCGCATGACCGAGGGCAGCTGCGACCTGCTGATCGCCTACCACCACCCGACGCAGCCGCTGCAGCTACCGCCCGACCGCTACGAGATGCTGAGCCTGGGTACCGAAACACTCGCGCCCTATGCCAAGGCCGGTGCCGACGGCCAGCCGCTGTGCAAGCTGCCCGGCCGGCTTGGGGCGCCGGTGCCTTTTCTCAGCTACGCCTCGGGCGCCTACATGGGGCGCCTGGTCGAGCAGATCATCAAGCACGCACCGACGCCGCCGGTGCTGGACGCGATCTACGAAACCGACATGGCCGAAGGCCTGAAGGCGATGGCGCTCGAAGGCCACGGCCTGGCCTTCCTGCCGGCCAGCTCGGTGCGCAAGGAGCTGAAGGCCAAGCGCCTGGTGGCCGCTGGCTCCAGCGACTATGAGATGACCATGGAGGTGCGCATCTACCGCGAACGCCCCGAGGTGGCGCGCCACGCGAAGGCCGGTGCGCAAGAGCTGTGGGGCTTTCTGCAGTCGCGCCAGTGAGGCCCCAGGCCCGGGCAGATGCCCGGCCCGCCGCCCGAGTGGGCAAGGAACCAGGGAGCGCCCCGTCGTGCCCTGAGCCAGGCGTCGATATGGTGAAAACCCTCGATGGGCATGCAAATCCCGCATAAGCGCTCTGACAATCGGCATTGGCGACCACCGGGGCGCGCCGTTAAAGTCCGCGCCCAATGTCTGCCGGCCGGCGCGCTTCCTGCTAGCCGAGATGCGCGGCGCTACGGGCTTGCACGTAGTCCGATCCGCTGCGATTGACGTTACACCTGCACCTTGTTTCCCCATGAAGGAGTTCGCATGAAAAAGTCCCTGTTCGTACTCGCGATCGCCGCGGCCGCTGTCGGCACTGTGCACGCCCAAGCGAACGACACCCTGGCGAAGATCAAGAGCGCGGGCAAGGTCGTCATCGGCACGCGCGACTCTTCGGCGCCGCTGGCCTACACCACGGGTGACGGCAAGTACACCGGCTACCACGTCGAGATCTGCAACCGCATCGTCGATGCGATCAAGGCCGACCTGAAGCTGCCCAACCTGGCCGCCGAGTACACGCTGGTCACCTCACAGAACCGCATCCCGCTGGTCATCAACGGCACGGTCGATCTCGAGTGCGGCTCGACGACCAACAACGCCACTCGCCAGAATCAGGTGGCCTTTGCGCCGACGACCTACGTGACCAACGTCCGCATCGCGGTCAAGGCCAACTCGGGCATCACCTCGATCGCCCAACTCAACGGCAAGAAGGTGGCCACGACGACCGGTACGACCTCGGTGCAGCTGCTGCGCAAGCACGAGCGAGCCACCGGCGTGAACTTCGAGGAAGTGTTCGGCAAGGACCACGCCGACAGCTTCCTGCTGCTCGACACGGGCCGCGCCGACGCCTTCGTGATGGACGACAACATCCTGGCCGGCAACATCGTCAACGCGAAGACTCCGGCGGATTTCAAGATCGTCGGCGAGACGCTGTCGGAAGAGCCGATCGCGATCATGTTCCGCAAGGAAGACCCCGGCTTCAAGAAGGTGGTCGACGACGCGGTGAAGGCCATGATGAAGAGCGGCGAAATCGACAAGATCTACGCCAAGTGGTTCACGGGCCCGATCCCGCCGCGCAACGTGTCGGTCAACATGCCGATGACCGCCTCGTTGAAGAACGCGATCGCCAACCCGAACGACAAGCCGGCCGAGGAATACGCCAAGAAGTAAGCCAAAGCCTCGTCATGCCCACCCGGCCGGCACGGGTGGGCTGATTTTTTTGCGCTGGCTGGAGGGCGGAGAGCCAACATGAAATACCAATGGGACTGGCAGATCTTCGTGCAGGACACGGGGGGCGGCGAGACCTACCTGCAATGGATGCTCTCGGCCTGGGGCTGGACGCTGTCCGTCGCGGGGCTGGGCTGGGTGGTGGCACTGATCTTCGGTGCGGTCATCGGTACGCTGCGTACCGTGCCGAACAAGGGCCTGCAGTGGTTCAGTAACGCCTGGGTCGAGCTGTTCCGCAACATCCCGGTGCTGGTCCAGGTCTTCATCTGGTACTACGTGCTTCCCGAAATGGTGCCGGCGCTCAAGAGCGTTCCGTCGTTCCTGATGGTCGTCTTCGCGCTGGGCTTCTTCACCTCGGCGCGTGTGGCCGAGCAGGTGCGCGCCGGCATCCAGAGCTTGCCGCGCGGCCAGATGATGGCCGGCTCGGCGATGGGCCTGACGTTGCCGCAGACCTACCGTTACGTGATCCTGCCGATGGCGTTCCGCATCATCGTGCCGCCGCTGACGAGCGAGGCGATGAACATCATCAAGAACTCGTCGGTGGCCTTCGCGGTGTCGATCGCCGAGCTGATCCAGTTCGCGATGCAGGCGCAGGAAGAAACCTCGCGCGGCATTGAAATCTACCTCGGGGTCACGGCGCTGTACGTCGTCTCGGCCTTCGCGGTGAACCGCCTGATGGCCTTCATCGAAGGCCGTGTGCGCGTGCCGGGCACTGTTGGAGCGGCGAAATGAGCGCCGCTGGGCCGCTCCCGAGGCGCTCGCTCCCCCTCGGGGGGACCGGCGCCCAGCGCCGTAGGGGGCAAGCATGAATAATTTCGACTTCTCGGTCTTCAACTTCGAGCTGCTGCAAAGCTTCGTCTGGTCGGGCTTCAAGTTCAGCGTGCAGCTGACGCTGATCGCCATGGTCGGCGGGATCCTGCTTGGCACCGTGCTGGCCCTGATGCGGCTGTCGGGCTCGAAGCTGCTCGAGATCCCGGCGCGCATTTACGTCGATGGGCTGCGCTCGATCCCGCTGGTGATGGTGATCCTGTGGGTCTACCTGCTGATACCGCTGTTCCTCGGCCACGCCATCGGCAAGGAAGTTTCGGCCATCGTCACCTTCACGATCTTCGAGGCGGCCTACTACTCCGAGATCATGCGTGCCGGCATCCAGTCGATCTCGCGCGGCCAGGTCTTCGCGGGCCAGGCGATCGGGTTGACCTACGCGCAGAACATGCGCCACGTGATCTTGCCGCAGGCCTTCCGCAACATGCTGCCGGTGCTGCTGACACAGACCATCGTGCTGTTCCAGGACACCTCGCTGGTCTACGCGATCGGCGCCTACGACCTGCTGCACGGCTTCGAGACGCTCGGCAAGAACTACGGCCGCCCGGTCGAGACCTACCTTGCCGCCGCCGTCGTTTACTTCATCGTCTGCTTCTCGCTGTCCATGACGGTCAAGCACCTGCAGAAGAAGATTGCCATCATCCGCTGAGGATCACGCCATGCCATCGATGATCGATATCAAGAACGTTTCCAAGTGGTACGGCAGCTTCCAGGTGCTGACCGATTGCACCACCAGCATCCAGAAGGGCGATGTGGTGGTGGTTTGCGGGCCCTCGGGCTCGGGCAAATCGACGCTGGTCAAGACCGTCAATGCGCTGGAGCCCTTTCAGAAGGGTGACATCGTGGTCGACGGCGTCTCGATCTCCGACCCGAAGACCAACCTGCCCAAGCTGCGCAGCCGCGTCGGCATGGTGTTCCAGAACTTCGAGCTGTTCCCGCACCTGTCGGTGACCGAGAACCTCACGCTGGCGCAGATCAAGGTGCTCAACCGCAGCACCGACGATGCAAAGGCGCGCGGGTTGAAGATGCTGGACCGCGTGGGCCTGATGGCACACAAGGACAAGTTCCCTGGTCAGCTGTCAGGCGGCCAGCAGCAGCGCGTGGCGATTGCCCGCGCGTTGAGCATGGACCCGATCGTGATGCTGTTCGACGAGCCGACCTCGGCGCTCGACCCCGAGATGGTCGGCGAGGTGCTGGACGTGATGGTGCAGCTGGCGCAAGAGGGCATGACGATGATGTGCGTCACGCACGAAATGGGCTTCGCGAAGCGGGTCAGCCACCGCGTGATCTTCATGGATGCCGGCAAGATCATCGAGGACTGCGCCAAGGATGAGTTCTTCGGCAACCCCGACGCCCGCTCGCCGCGCGCCAAGGACTTCCTCTCGAAAATCCTCCAGCACTGAAGCGGCGACGATGGCGGCGCCCAGCACCGGTTGGCAGGAGCGCATCGCGCCGGACGAGGCTAAGCGCCACGCCGCGGCGGCCGAGGCCTTTGTCGCAATGCAGCGTGCCAAGTCGGCGCGTTTTGGCGGGGGCCGCGCGCTGCACCGCAAGCCGCTGCTGGCGTTGCGCGCCACGCTCACGGTGCCGGGCAACTTGCCCGAGCCGGCGCGACACGGCTTGTTTGCGCAAACAGGCGAGCACGAAGTCTGGGTGCGGCTGTCCAACGGTGGGCCGGACGTTCAAAGCGACCGACGGCCCGATGTGCGCGGCTTCTCGCTGCGCATCTGGGGCGCCAGCGGCCCGGCTGCGCTGGGCGGCGAGACGGACCACCAAGACTTTGCGCTGATCAACCTGCCGGCCTTTGCCTTTGCCGACAGCGTGCCGTTCGTCAGTCTGGTGCTGGCCATGGCCAAGGGCCCGGCGGCCTTGTTGCCTTGGGCCTTGCGCACCTATGGGCCGATTGGCATGTTCCCCGCGTTGAAGCGCTTGGGCAGGCTGTTCAGCCGACGCTTCTCCGGTTTTGCCACCGAGCCCTTCTTCAGTGCGACGCCAATCGCCTGCGGGCCCTACGCCGCACGGGTGCGGGTGCTGCCGCCGGCCGGTTTGCAGCCCGCCGTGACCAAGCCCCAGCGCTGGGCCGACGAGATGCTCGGCCGCTTGGCGCAGGGGCCGCTCGACTACCGCCTGCAGCTGCAGTTCTTCGTCGACGAAGTGCGCACGCCAATCGAAGACGCATCGGTCGATTGGTCGGAGGCGGTGGCACCGTACGTCGATGTCGGCGTGCTGCGTTTGCTGCCGCCGCAAGGGGGTCCCGCCGGCGAGGCGTTCACAACCCAAGTCGAACGCTCGGTATTCGACCCCTGGCAAGCGCTGATGGCGCACCGCCCGTTGGGCGAGGTGATGCGCGCGCGCAAGGTTGCCTACTTCGCGAGCCAGAAAGAGCGCGGCGTCGTGTGACGCCGGCACGGCGCGCGGTGCCGCTCAGGCCTGCGCGCGTTCCCCCAGCCAAGTGGCCAGCGCCACAGCACCCAGCGGCCGGCTGATCAGATAGCCCTGCAACTCGTCGCAGTGCATGGCGGCCAGTGCCTGACGCTGCGCCTCGGTCTCGACCCCCTCAGCGGTGACGCCCAGTTTCAGGCCATGGGCCAGTTGCACCACGGCGCGGGCAATGGCGTGCGCCCCGGCATCAGAGGGCAGGCCGGTGACGAAGCTGCGGTCGATCTTGATCTTGTCGACCGCCAGTTCGCGCAGGTGCGCGAGCGACGATTGGCCAGTGCCGAAGTCGTCGATCGCGACCCGCACACCCAGCCGCTTGAGCTGTCTCAGCGTGTCCTTGACCGCGTCGATGTCGTCCATCAGCACGCGCTCGGTCAGCTCCAGCTCCAGCCAATGGCCGGGCACGCCTTCGCTGAGCAAAAGGTCGCTGACGCTGTCGACGAAATCGGCAGCGTGGAACTCCAGGCTGGACAGGTTCACGGCCACCGGCAGGGCGGCGCCGTCCGGCCGCAGCGATTGCCAGATCCGGGCGGAGCGCAGCGCCTGGCGCATCGTCCAGCGGCCGATGCGTTGCATCAGGCGGCGCTGCTCAGCCACCGGCACGAAGTCGTCCGGGCCGAGCAAACCCCGCTCCGGGTGGTGCCAACGGATCAGCGCCTCGAGGCCGACGCAGATGCCGTCCGAAGCTCGCACCATCGGCTGGTACAGCAGCTCGAACTCGCCCCGCTCCAGTGCCTGGCCGAGCTGCACTTCGAGCAGCAGCGCCTCGTAGGCCACGCTGGCCATCGAGCTTTCGAAGAACTGGCAGTTGGCCCGGCCGCGCGACTTGGCGACGTACATCGCCGTGTCGGCATGCTTGATCAGTGTGGCGGGGTCGTCGCCATCGTCGGGGAAGAACGCGATGCCGATCGACGGCGAGACCGAGATCGATTGACCTTCGACTTCCAGCGGCGCGGCGATTGCGCGCAACAGCTTGTGCGCCACCTCTTCGGCGTCTTCGCGTTGCTGGGCAATCGGCAGCAGCACCATGAACTCGTCGCCGCCAAAGCGCGCCACCAGGTCGCTGGCACGCAGGCACTCGGTGATGCGGGCGGCGACTGTCTTCAGCAGCGTGTCGCCGACCAGGTGGCCAAGCGAATCGTTGACACGCTTGAAGTGATCGAGGTCGACGAACAGCAGCGCGAGACGATCTCCGTTGTCCCGGGCGGTGGCCATCAGCTGGTCCAGCCGCTCCATGAATGCACCACGGTTGGGCAGGCCGGTCAGCAGGTCGTGGTGGGCCAGATGGTGGATGCGCGCCTGCGCCGCGTGGCGGTCACGCATGTCGCGCACGATCGTCATGCGGATGCGCTCGCTGTTGCGCAGCATCGTGCGCACGATGAACTCGACCGGGACCTGCGAGCCGTCCTTGTGCAGGATGGTCAACTCATAGGTCGTTTCCTGGCCGGCGCTCATCACCGCCAGCACACGCGCCACATGCTCGGGCGCGATGAAGCTCAGCACGTGGCGGCCCAGGATCTCGGGCAGCGAGAAGCCGATCAGCTCAAGCAACGGTGGGTTGGCGTCGGTGACCAGCCCGTCCTTGTGGAAGACGATGCCCTCGGCGCTGGCCTGCATGAACTTGGCCAATCGCTCTTCGGATTCGCGCACGGCGCGTTCAGCGAGCCGGTGCTTGGTGATGTCGTTGATCAGCACGAAGGAGGACTGCGGCTTGCCGTCCGGCCCCAGGTGCGGCAACAGGTTCACTTCGATCCAGCGCGGGCTGCCGTCAGGTGCCTTGAGCTGCCGCTCGTACGTCACCGCCTCGCGCTTTTCCAGCACATGGTCGACATACGGCCCGATCTCGCTCGCGGCCTTCTCGCCGATCACCTCGGCGAAGGTGCGGCCCAGGATCGAGCGCTCGTTCAGCCCGAAGGTGCGAGCGTACTGCTTGTTGGCGAACAGGCAGCGCTGCGTCACGGCGTCATAGCACGCGATCAGCGCAGGCACGTTGTCGGCCAGCAGGCGGAACTGGTCGGCGCTGAATTCGTCGGCGGGCAGGGCGGGGTCGGACATCGCGCTGTCAGGCTTTCTTCACGTCCGGACGGGCGATCATAGCCCTGGGCCTGCCGGCGGGAAACGGGTGCCGGCCGACCTTAGTCACCTGCTCAGGTGGCGTCGGATCGTCGGCTGGCCAGCCAGCGGGCCAGCCCGCGCCCGCCACCCCGCATCACGCCTTCGTGGTTCCAGCGAAACAGCGGCGCCATCAGCGGGGCGGCCAACCGCATCCAGGCGGTGTTCAGGTCCAGGCGCCAGGTGTAGCGAACGACCGTGCCGAGACCGTCGGGCCACAGCTCCCACAGGCCTTCGCCCTCCAACGCCCCGCTGGAGCGGCCACGCAGGCGCCGCTGCGCGTCGGACTCGACGCACTCCACGTCAAGCGTGAAGCCGTAGGGCAGCCGGCTGCCCCAGGTCAGGCGCCGCAGCGCGCCGACGCCATCGGGCTCGCGGCCCCGGCGCAGCAACTCGACGCTGCGCACGTAAGGCCACCACCGGGGCCATTGGTCGACCTCGGTCAGCGCCTGCCAGACGGCCTCGGGCGGCGCGTCCAGGCGCCAGTGCGTCACATAGGCGTAGGTGCGGCGGGTGTCGCCTGCCGGTACGGCGGGCTGGGCCCGCACCGTCACGGCCGCACCTTGGCGGCGGCTTCGGTGTCGAGGATGCCGAAGAAGCGCGACAGCAGGCCGTCTTTCACCTGCCAGATGTGGACCCAGGGGCTTTCGAACACGCCGCCATTGGGCAGGGCCTGGGTGCGCTCCCAGCCCAGCACGGTGACGTGGTCGGCGCCGACCAGGAACTCGCGTGGCTCGAAAGCCTGGATGCCGTCGGCCTGTGCGACCGCGAGGAACCACTCACTCACCTGCGAGCGGCCTTGCACGCGGCCGGTGTAGGGGGCTTTCGAGTCGCCGGCGAACTCCCAACGCACATCGGGCGTCAACAGGTTCAGCAGCGCGGGGATGTCGCCGCTGCCGAAAGCAGCGTAGGCAGATTGGACGAGGGCGAGCGGGGTGGTCATGGCGGTGTCTCCTGCTGATCGGTGGGGCCACGGCGGTGGCTCCGTCTTCCGATACGCCGCCCAGGCCTTCCTGGATGCATCGGGGCGCCTCAAGAAACGAAGGGCCGCTCCCGAGTTTCTGATCTCCCTCGGGGGACGGGTCGGGCGCAGCCCGGACCTTGGGGGCCCCAAGAAACGAAGGGCCGCTCCCGAGTTTCTTGATCCCCCCCGGGGGGACGGGCTGGGTGCAACCCAGACCTTGGGGGCCCTGTCCAGCGACAATTCGGCCATGCCTTCCCAGCCCGACACCCTGACCCTCACCCGCCCCGACGACTGGCACCTGCATGTGCGCGATGGCGCCGCCCTGGCGGCCGTGCTGCCGCACACCGCGCGCCAGTTCGGCCGCGCGATCATCATGCCCAACCTGCGCCCGCCGATCACCAGCACCGCGCAGGCGCTGACCTACCGCGAGCGCATCCTCGCCGCCCGCCCTGAAGCGGGTGCTGCGGGCAGCGACTTCGAGCCGCTGATGACGCTGTACCTGACCGACCTGACGCCGCCGGACGAGATCCGCCGCGCCAAAGAGGCCGGCATCGTCGCGCTCAAGCTTTACCCCGCTGGCGCGACGACCAACAGCGACGCTGGCGTGACCGACATCCGCAAGACCTATGCGACGCTCGAAGCGATGCAGCGCGAGGGTGTGCTGCTGCTGGTGCATGGTGAGGTCACCGACCCGTCGGTCGATGTGTTCGACCGCGAGGCCGTCTTCATTGACCAGGTGATGCGCCCGCTGCGAAAAGACTTCCCAGAGCTGAAGGTGGTGTTCGAACACATCACGACCAAGGACGCTGCCGAATACGTGGCCGAGGCCGGCGCACACACCGCAGCCACTGTCACCGCGCACCACCTGCTCTACAACCGCAACGCGATCTTCCAGGGAGGTCTGCGGCCGCACTACTACTGTCTGCCGGTGCTCAAGCGCGAGGTGCATCGCCAGGCGCTGCTGAATGCAGTGGCGTCAGGCTCCGACAGATTCTTCCTCGGCACCGATTCGGCACCGCACGCCTCGGTGATGAAAGAGGCCTCGGTCTGTGGTGCGGGCTGCTTCACCGCGCCGAGTGCGCTGGAGTTGTACGCCGAAGCCTTCGATGCGATCGGCGCGCTCGACAAGCTCGACGCCTTCGCCGGCCACCACGGCCCGGCCTTCTACGGACTGCCGCGCAACACGGGCAAGGTGACCCTGAAACGCGAGCCCTGGACGCTGCCCGAGACGCTGCCGTTTGGCGATGCGCTGATCAAACCCTTGCGCGCCGGCGAAACGCTGGCCTGGCGGCAAGTGGTTTGAGGCGTACCCTCAGCGCCGCCACCACCGGAACCCCGATGACCACTCAGAACGCTCGCATCGCGCTGCTGATCGACGCCGACAACTCGCCCGCCGCGAAGATCGACCTCATCCTGGCCGAGCTCGCCAAGCTGGGCGAAGCGAACATCCGCCGCGCCTACGGCAACTGGAAGAAGAACGAGCTGAAGGGCTGGGAGAAGGTGCTGCACGAGTGCGCCATCCGCCCGATCCAGCAGTTCGACGTCAGCAAGGGCAAGAACGCCACCGACATGCTGATCGCGATCGACGCGATGGACCTGCTCTACACCGACCGGCCCGATGCGTTCGGCATCGTTTCGTCGGATGCCGACTTCACGCCACTGGTGATGCACCTGCGGGCCAAAGGCGCCACGGTGTATGGCTTCGGCGCGAAGAAAACGCCAGAGCCTTTCGTTGCCGCCTGCTCGCGTTTTCTGTACCTCGAGTCGCTGGGTGAGCCCGACGACGAGCCCGAGGCCGATGAGCCGGCACCAGGCCCCGGTGCACCGGCGCGCAAGCCCCGTGCGGCACCCAAGAAGCCGGTGGGCACCGAGTTGCGGCGCGATGCGCGGCTGGTCAGCCTGCTGCGCCGGGCGGTCGATGGGGCAGCCGGCGACGACGGCTGGTCCAACCTGAGCGCGGTGCGGGCGCAGATCGCCAATCAGGCCTCGTTCGACCCGCGCAACCATGGCTTCAAGAAGTTCAGCGACCTGGTCGAAGCGATCGGCCTGTTCGACAGCGAGCGGCGCGGGCAGAGCATTTATGTGCGCGACAAGCGCCAGGCCAAGGCGGCGCGCGGGGACTGAAACGTTTCGGCACCAAGGTGTTGCCGGCTGCGAAGCTGTGTAAAGCACGGCGGCGCAGGTCGGCGGCGGTGGGCTGGGGGGCGTTGTTCGGGCATCTCTCGAACAAAACGGAGTCCCCATGAGCAAGTACCGTCGCCCCCTGCTGGTTGTCGCCACCGCGCTGGCCATCAGCACCCTGATGTCCGCCTGCGTGGTTGTTCCGGCCCGTGGCTACTACCGCTATCACCGCTATTACGGCCAGGCCACGCCGAACCAGGTCGCCCCGCAGGCCCCTGCCGCGGCGCCCGCTCAGGGCTGATGAGGCCTCGACGCCGACCCGCTCGGGCCGGCGTCGCCACGCATGGGACAATGCGTCCCGTGAAGCAGGCCAGACCGCCGCTGGTGCAATTGCCGAAAGGCAGCACTGGAGGAAGGTCCGGACTGCACAGAGCAGCGTAGCGGGTAACGCCCGTCCACCGCGAGGTGCGGATCAGAGCCACAGAGACGAGTCTTGCCGGAGCGCCTGACTAAG
>Ga0307515_10013067_pt1 | contig 15548 bp, 15 predicted proteins | sample 17_EM_MG_FD_194513 | JGI IMG/M metagenome (GOLD analysis project Ga0307515, IMG submission 194513) | Populus trichocarpa ectomycorrhiza microbial communities from riparian zone in the Pacific Northwest, United States - 17_EM | ecosystem: Host-associated > Plants > Roots > Unclassified | place... | reverse complement strand
CCCCCTTTCCCTAACAGAAAATTTTCTCTAAGGGTGGCCCTAGCTTATAAGCGAGGCACGGACAGGAACACCAAAACTACAGTAAAAACTGGTTAGTACGATATCTGATTATAACGATATACTCTATATTACGATCTACACCCCTTAATCAAAATATTTTTGGTGTAATATTACGATATTCTGACTTTTGATGATATTGTTAAGTTCCCTCTACCAAAATTGGTATAGCCAGTATTTTATAGAGCAGATTTGGCCTTTTCTTACCGCCAGTTCAGCCATCAAATCCATTACACAACAATCAAATTCTATCAAAATTACCCTCAGATCTTACTCTCTATACTTAATTCTACCTCTTTAATATGGCGCGGCATTAAAATCCTAAAAGGCGTCGTCGTTACGGTATTTCTGACTACGAGCGTTAGAAGATTCGTATCTACTACCGCGAACATCCTAACCTTATATAGAGGCAGCTTGCAAATTGGGCTACCGACGCCTTCCGCCATAAGTTTAATTAATCCTCAATATCCGAAATACTTGGCGATAAGTTTAACTACCTAGATTTAACCAAAGTCTATTATAGGCAAGGTGCACGCGAGCGCAAAAAAGACGCCGAGCAACCTCTCTTGGAGGAGGCACTCTTTAAGTGGCACCAACGCCTACAGAACTCTCGCATTCCTATTACCGGCGATCTTATTCGTGCCGCCGCCTTTCAATTATGGAGTTGTATACCTATATTGGTTGAGTTACCAGAGCCTAAGTGGTTAATTGGTTGGTTGGAAGGTTTTAAATCTCACAACGGAATTTGTAAGAGAAAGCAATATAGCGAGGCTGCGTTAGTTAATACAGAAGGCGCTAAAGATCGCATAATAGAGCTTTGTGCAATCGTCGCGCCTTACCCTTTAAAGGATATATATAATATGGATAAGATAGGGCTATTTTGGAAGGCTATACTAGATACTACATTAGCTACTAAGTCGTAATTAGGAACCAAAAGATAGAAGGCAAGGCTGTCTCTCGCCAATTGCTCCAACGCAGATGGCTCCGACAAGATTCCTCTCTGGATTATTAGTGCCTTAATGCGGCCACGTTGCTTTGCGCAAGCTCGCGTCAATATCAATTCGTTAAATATACATTGGAGGCATAATAAGAAGGCTTGGATGACGACCGTGATTATGCTTAAGTGGCTCACTTAGTTTGACAAAAGGATGCAGAATAGGAAGGTCCTTTTACTGATCGACGGCTTCAGCGCTTACGAAGCAGCTGTTCGAACGGCTCTTAAAAACGGATCTTTAAAGAATACAAGAGTCGAGTTCCTTCCTCCTAATTGCACCTCAGTTTACCAGCCACTTAATTAAGGAATAATTGCCAACTTTAAGGCCCTCTACCGACGATATTGGTTATAGTTCATGGTAGAACGTACTCTGGAAAACCAAGATCCAATTAAGCAGATGCACGTCCTTTGGGCGATTCGATGGACAATCGCTGCTTGGAAGGAAGTTACACCACAGACGATTGAGGGCTGCTTTATCAAATCTACCTTATTTAGTTTTAAAGAAGGCCCACAGCGTCACCCTCGCGACTATCTAGATCCCCCCCTTTTAGATAAAATGCAGCAGATGGCAGAACAGTTGCATACGGCAGGAAGAATTCGTGACGTCATAAATATTTGGGATTTTATTAAGCTTCCAGGTGAGGAAGTAGAGGATTCGGCCGAGGATCTTATTGAGTAAGTAGCAGAGCTCTACGCAGGGCCTAATCGCGATGCAGAAACGGATGAGGATAGCTCCGAACAACCTTAAATAAAGCTTGATGAGGCCTTACAAGCCTTACAAAAGCTTCGTCTCTATGAGGAACAACAGGAAGATGGTGAGAGAGACTTAATTACGGCTCTTATAAGGCACGAACGTTGAATTCGAAGCCAACGAGCTCGCAATACCAAATAAAAGACAATTACGACTTATTTTAGTGTAGCAGATCGTTCAGTTTTAACGTTAGGCATGCAAATATAAGATATCATTACCTAATTATGGCTTTTGGTGTATTTGACATACAAATATTGAATACAACGATACCCTTGATATAACGATACGCTTGGCCGTACAAAGCGTATCGTACTAACCAGTTTTTACTGTAGATTAAGCTCAACATTGTGTTTCAAAGTGAGGTCCTCTTTTTCTCTCTGTTTGCCTATTCTTCGGAAAATATTCAGGACTCTCTTTGCTGACCCTGAACTTCCACCGTGGTGTCCTTGTTGCCGCTCGTCATATGCATCAGCAAACTTGCGACTCTTTTGCAGCACGCCCAGCCACTCGCCGCGGCCTTGCTGAGGAGGATAATTATAGCTGTTAAAGCTAGCTGGGTACTGAGGACGGTGAGACTGACGCTGAGGTATTAGAGAGAGCCGGCCGTCGGTAACATTCGATTGCTCTTTCGTCATTTCCATTGCATGCTTCGAGGCGTCACCTCTGCCGGTGTCTCCTAACATTGGTGCTTTCGTGGAGAGAGGATATTGGTCCGCTTGGCTAGCTGAAGAATTTTCTTTCAAAGGAGGAAAAAATTCGCCCATGCTCTGATCTGGTGGCTGTGCAGAATGCTCCGACGACTGCGAATAGAGTGATTTATCAGGTAATATTGGTGTAGATAATTGTGACTTTCCCTGAATCTGAGGCGTAATCTCTGGAGGGTTAAATAACGAGCTGTTATTACCTTGAACAATCCCCTTCTGGTCTAACTGTTTGGCAGATTGCTGTTTGCTCGGCGAAACCAAGCTTAGATTGTTCTCAGAATCATGATGTTCAAGTTGTAGTTGTTTGGGCAGCGGCTGTATAGGTTGGGATACAGGTGTGTCTTCATAGTCCTACGGATTATCAGAGGAAGACCTTGGCGGCATGCCTGCAGATGTACCAACCAAAGGCTCAGGAGAACTTTCTGAAGTAATAGCGCTCTCAAGCTGTACATTATCCATGGGCTCCTGAAAGCTTACTGAGTCTAAAGGCTGAGCAAGGTCAATCACCGAGGCCCATGAATGCACGCTTTCTGTGGACTCCAGATCGTCTATACAACAGAGTCCGGAAAATATAAATTTCGTCTCCGGGTCCGAGTTAACCTCCACAATGGCCTCAAGAAGCATATGTGCAGTCCAGCGAGTTTTTTGATCTTCTTGCATCAGATTGGAGATCCAGGATCGTGGGGCGTTGTCTGAATTCAACCCTTTAGAGCCGAGAGTCGATAACCAGGAGGAAACGCCAGAAGGATTAAGATAGTAGTGAGACAACACCGAACCAGGCCCCTCAAGATGGGTATAAAGCCTTGATACAGATTCTTCCTTCAAAACGGTCCAAATCTCTAGAAAGACGCAGCCAAGGGACCACATATCTGTAGATGATCGTTAGTTAGAGGCAATCACATGAAGTGTATCGACTTACCGGAGGAGGAATTTCTCGGCAGAAATTTGGCTACCTCTGGTGCACAGTATCTAAGGGTTCGAACGGTATCTCCCGATGTCGTGCTCTTTCCGACCTCGGTCCAGTCAAAAGATATGCCAAAGTCCGTCAGAAAAACGGCATTTGCCTTTACTAAAACATTTTGGGGCTTGATGTCCTTGTGCCGAACGCAGTTTTCATGAAGATAACATAACGCTGAAGTAAGGCAACCAAAAAAGGTGCGAAGAAACGACCGCCGTTCTGAAACTCGTTCCACGCTACCAATACTCTCAACCTCAAGATACTCCTTCAAATTGCAATCAGCCACGGGTGACATGATTATACTGACAAATCTGGGATCTGTATAACTGCCAATGAATTGTACGATATGGCTGTGCTTCAACTTTTTTAGATGTGCCAGTTCGTGTTCGAATGCTTTTAACACTTTCTTATCCTTCTTAAATGTACGAGTTCTAGGAATCAACTTCCTGGCGTACTCCTTATAGCTGACTGTGCTGACAACTTTGTCAACATACCCGTATCCCCCCTGCCCAAGCTCTGCAACTTTTATGAAAGGAACATCATCGGACTTCGAGAAATGCTTATGCTGTCCAGTCTCTCGCTCGAGGTCTAAAGCCTTGGTCAGAACTAGATGCTGGGTTCGAAGGAATAGGTCCATAGCGGAGGGACTGAGCGAACTGGGTAAAGTCTTATGCTCGAAAGGGAACCAGTAATCCGTGATGCCTTGGGCGAGGAAAATGTCGATGGTAGGCAGCTGGTCGATGAGACGTAGAATTGAATAAATTCTGGGTATTCGACTCCATTGTTCCCTTCCATTGAATCGAAGTACATCGGAAATGCCACGAAGATGGGTTTCTGAGAGTTGTTCTGACAAACTGCGTTGTGTTGGGTTGGAACCATTGCCTGGGAACCAAGCGAACATGGCAGTCTCGATACCCTCCGAGGAAGCTGTACTTTGAGAGACACTGCTGTCACCCTGCCGTAAGGGAGACGATCGTTGAGCGGACTTCATCGTCGCTAGTAGGTGTGCATCTGATGGGCTACAATCTGCGCGATGAAGCCTCTATGCCTAGACATACTCGGGTCAGGACCTTGAAGGAGCAAAGTAACTCTGAGTATGAGGCTCTTGATTTGATTCTGGAGCTGCAGCCTACCTGACCCTCAGAAGCTCAGCCTTCTTTGCCCTCGAGGTTGCCGGGGTTAGGTACCAAACATAAGCGCCCACGCCCCCTTGCCTGAGAAGCGAGGTCCAATTAAGTTCTGGAACCCATTGGTGAAAGCACAGCTCAGAAACGCAATCAAGTCCGGAGACTTCGAATGATTCTGATTCTGATTCTAATACAGTCGTTCGGTTAAACCCCTCAGAATTAGAACTTATAATACAGGAGTTGTTCGGTTGCAAATGGGCTCCAGATCAGAATCTGTTCGATCCGTGCGCCTTTTCGTATCACCCGTTTTGTAATTAGTGGCAGCTACTATCGTGGCTCAGTTGAATCTGTGATCGAGTCGATCGTTCGGTAAGCCTCCAGATGAGGCTCCAGATTTAACCCCGCATAATGTATGATTGACTTTGGTGAGCGATTCGAGTGACCCCCTCTGCCACCAGGCCTCTATCGCAACTCCCTGCTTTGGTGTAGTAGTGGAGCCTCCCCCTCGATCGACGTTTTCTAACCTTCGCCAGCCTCCCGTACAAACCGCAGAAGAGTTACCGCGACGCCCGCGATGCCTACAGGGCATAGGATAAAGCTGGCAAATGCGAGAGCGGCATCGCGATCGGGGTGTGTAGAGTCGCCATATCACAAGAAGTCGTCACTTTGGCGTGTATGCGAGAGCTCCAGAATCAATATGGAATAGAACAGGAGCTGGAGGCTGCATATTGAAACGGTGCCAAGAACCTCATTTCAACTACTGTATACGGTATAGCTTGCAAATTTGACGCGCTTGCTAATATGGAGGAGCTTCAGATTCAAAAGTCGTCAGATCTACCGAACAACAGCCTCATATTCAGATATGAGCCCCAGATCGGTTATATTATGGAGCCTTCATATTCACTATGAAGCTGCAACCGAACAACTCCTTTTAGCCACAAATTTTTTGTTATTCCTTTCACCAAAAAACACGCTATTATTTAGAACTGTGCAGAGCTCCGCACGATGAAATGGGCCCTACGGTTATCGATAAGAGCCAGCCAATAGAATCAATAGGATCAAGGCTCCGTGATAGGCGTACTTTTGATTCTGGTGTTCGCGCACAGACCACCTTCTCATAGTAGAGTTTTAATGACATGCAAGCTTGCAAACATAGACCACGCAGCAGTTATCAAGATCTTTCCAAACCACCCAATTAATTTTTCTAGACTTGCTAAAGCCCTCCAGAAACCCTGAAACGACACATGATTGACGAAGAACTTGAAAAGCTGGCGCTACGTAACAACCTCCAACGATATTATTATTAACGATTAAACGTTATGGGACGTTGCTAGCTGAACTTCGGGCGTAAAAATAAATGTCCAGCTCGAACGACAGGATGTGTCCGCGGCACTCTAAGTGCAAAGCCCTCTCACACGCGCCCGAACACCGTTGCTATGCACCCATATCCCAAGATCAAATCATCCGGCTGCGCTGAACGCTCCACAAATCCTTGCCCTACCCAGCCAGAACGGAGGTAAAAAAAAAGGAGGGGGTGAATTAACAGCAATTATTCCTTCTCCTCCTGCCACTCCCACTAACCCGAAACACCTCCTCCCACTCCCTCATCCCGCTCACCCAGCCCTCTCTCCCCCCTCTTGCCCTCCCTCTTCTCCACCTCGCCCCCTCCACCCCCTCAGCTCCCACCCCCATAACCCCACTCTTCACACTGCCCCCATCCTCTGTCCCGCCCCACCCCCCACTATCCCCATACTGGATCCCGCTGGCCGGATCGTCAGGATCGATCTCGCCCAGTTCAATCTTCGTCAGTATAATGCGCGCCAGCCGCTGAAACAGCTCGTCGACGCCCTCGCCCGTCAACGCGGACACCTCCACCGCGACGGGGATCCCCAGACTCGACGCCCAGCGCGACGCCTCCTCGCTCGATACCTCGCGGCCCTCGGGCGCCAGCGTCGCCGTGTTCTGCACCCCCAGCCCTAAGCCCCGGCTCGGCGGCAGCGACTTGCGCGAGTCGAGCGACGACGGCGTCAGCGGGATTGCGCCCGCCGCCGCGGCTGCTGCGGCGTCTGATTCATCCGCGATATCCGTCTTGTTGCCCGTGAGGAGGAGTGTCAGCTGCGGGCTGGCGAGGGCGCGGGCGTCATTGAGAAAGGTGGAGAGCGCGGCGAAGGAGGCGTGCGACGCGATGTCGTAGACGAGGATTGCGCCGGCTGCGCCGCGGTAGTAGGAGCGCGAGACGCTGCGGAAGCGCTCCGTGCCGGCCGTGTCCCAGAGCTGTAGCTTGATGCGCTTGCGTCGTGGGCCGGTGCCGACTTTGACGATTTTCGAGGCGAATTCGACGCCGATTGTTTGCGAGGAGAGGATGCGCCCTAAGGGTGTGAGTGGGCGGGTGGGAGAAGGAGAGTGAGGAAGGATTACATTCGTTTTTTATGAAGCGGTGCAGGATGCAGGATCTGTGGGTTTTGTGAGATTGAGGAGCTTATCGTGGAGGGGCGGTGGTAGAGGAGGGGAGCGTACTTTCCGCAGCTGCTTGGTCCGAGTAGTATGACTTTGGCTAGGTAGTCATACATGCTGCCGAGCTCCTGGAGCAAATGTTAGATTGTAGTCACGAAGGATATCACAAAGGTTGGGTGAGTTACCTGGTCTCTCATGGAACCAGAATTGGTAGAGGCCGTCGACGGCGCTCGTTGGCGGGCCATGGTGATTGCCGCGATAAGGCAGGGAACGCCACCAATTTCAGCTGTGGCCTCTTATGTGGTTTAGCAATTTAGAGTAAAAGGCTATGGGAGGAGAGATGAAATTACGGACAACGAAGTCGCAGGCTCGGAGGCGACGATGCTTTCCTTGCAGAGGAAACAACGGCAGCCAAGCGGGCTGAGCGAGACGAACCGTCATCCTGGTCGAGAGCACATGTCATGGAGCAAGGTTCAGGGCCGTTCTTCAAACATCGAATAAAAACATGGCATTGTCAAGAAAGCTGTCGCAGGTACCATCCATGGGCCACGGGTGGTGTTTTATTAATGCCCTTGCAGCAGCGTGCAGACGAATCGACAGCGATCAAGGCTGCCTACTCTGACAGGGCTTTCCCACCTTGACGGGCAGCCTGGCTGGCTTTGGGTTAATTTTTTGCAAGTCTCCACGCCACGCCAAGTCCTCCTTTCTGCCAGATCCTTCTACGATCCCACAATGCTGCGACAAGCGGTGAGGGTCAGATGATGCTAGTACAACTATAGTAGGTAGGTAAAATGGACTAAGCGGCCTATGCCTAGATTTAGGAGTCCAACGTAAAAATCAGGTACAGTAGTCTTTCCATCCAAGGCCGCCCGTAGCCCGTCGCCCGTCGCCCGTCGCCGAGGCATAAAAGTCACTCACGCCTCCCATTTTCACTTTCTGGTCGCGTGCGTCATTGCAATGCTTCCCACACCATACTGCAATACTTTCCCTACCGTCATTTCCATTTACCGTATTTGTCTCTACCATTCTTGTCGCATTGTCTGGCATATGACTTGGTCAATTCGCTGTAAAGTAACCCCTTAGTTTGATCGCCAGGCTCAACATGTCGTGGTTCTCACGCTTCAATCCGACGCCCGCTTTCCCGTCATACACTGGGCCATACAAGGTCGGTTCCGTAGACGTCGAAATTCCCGCTGCAGACCTCGACTCTCCAAGCCCTGCGCCAAATTCTAGCCTAGCCACGGTCGCCTTCCGAATTTTCTACCCGTGTGAGCCTTCGTCGCATGAAAGGCCGGTGAGGTGGATACCGAATCCGCAGCGCGGATACGTGAGCGCATATGCACGATTCATAGGAGCCAATTCTGCCTTCTCCGACATTTTTGCGTAAGTATTTCGTTCTCTTTCGTTGAAATTGGATCACTTCTGACACATTACAGCGTCTTACCTCAACTGCTGTACTACGTCACCATCCCCGTAAACCGGAACGCTCAACTGCTCGAGTCACCCACACAATCGAAACGATGGCCAGTCATGGTATTTTCCCATGGTCTGGGAGGCTCGAGAAACACATACTCACATTTGCTGGGCTCGTTGTCTAGCCACGGTATCGTGGTCATTGCTCCGGACCATAGAGACGGGAGCTCTCCGATAACATACATTCGAGCGACGGAAGAGTCGGAGGCGAAGACGATCGACTACAATCGGATTCCCCATACGCCTTCGCCAGAGGTATTTGAAGAAAGGGACGAGCAGCTAAAGATTAGGCTGTGGGAGTTGGGCTTGATCTATGATGTACTCCTTAAAATCGATAATGGAAGTCCTGTTAAAAACCTAGATCCTAATCAGAGTTCCCGTTCTCGGAAGCATGAACATAACGAGATTTTGTCCATGTTCCGTGATATGCTCGACGTGCATCAGCCCGGTTCAATAAGCTGGGGAGGCCACAGTTTTGGTGGCGCAACAATGGTTCAGTTCGTCAAATCTACATTCTATCATACTTCTCCAGGAGAGAAAGTAGATTATCTACCGCTATTTACTCCTTCGAAATCCTCCAGCATAGTCCATCAAATCACACCTCCATCGCCGGTGGTACTGCTGGATATGTGGTGCATGCCCCTGCAGAGTCCCTCCACGAAATGGCTCAGGGACAAACCAATGCCATGCTACGGCCCAACCGGGCCCGGTGGTACGGTTCTACTTGCTGTTCTGAGCGAAGTATTTTTCAAGTGGCGTACACACCTGCAGGAAACCAAGCGCGTCTTGTCGGAAGCGCCCGTTTCGGACACGCCAGTACACACGAAGTCAGGACCTCGATTTTTCTACCCAATCAATTCAGCACACCTCTCGCAATCCGATTTCGGCATCCTGTTCCCTTGGGTCACGACAAATATTTTCGGTGCAAAGGAGCCCCAAAGAACTCTGAGGTTAAACGTCCGTGCAATACTCCAGGTTCTTCGCGACGCTGGAGTCAAGGTTGCAGATACAAGTCGCATTGACATGGAGGAAGAGAAAGCTAGTCTCAATGAGGTTGTGGTCTCAGAAGGCAAGAACCAAGATTGGAAGATCCTCGATACCAAGAGTGGTAGTGTCAGAGGCTGGGTCGCGCTGACTACCGACCCAGATCCCGTTGATGATGCAGAGGAGACGGAGAAGGTATCGAAAAGCCCTGCCGCTGCGGTGGCAGAAGGGGAAGCACTCGGGGAGATTATAAAAGGAGAGGGGCTATGAACGATCTCATTTGTATTAGACTGGTTTATCTAGATTAAGCGGTGCATATCATCTACGGAGTTTTTCATGATTACGACGACATGGCAGGGTGTTGATAAGGTCTTTCGGAATGGCGATACGAGTATATATGTAACATACGTGGCTTTGTGTTGATAAGATCGAATGCTTTACCATTATAGCAGCTGATTTGATCGATCTTTGTCACTATAAAACTTTGCCTCAATTAGTTATTGCTATGATCGACACTTGAGTGAGCTTTAAGTTTAGTAATACGTATACGAGCTAGTCGCGTGCACAAACCAGCCTAGATTTCCGGGTATGACCAAGACTGCAAGAACCTTCCAGAAGATATAAGAACCTTCTAGTAGATTAACGCATGATAAATAATCCCCCTTTATGAACTTTACATATGATCAAAGTTCTGGAGTTAGATTCACTGCTTGGACGCCTTAAGTTTGCATACAATCGAAATCTCTTCTGAGCCGACACAGGTGGTCCGAGCGTCCGAAACCTCAACTTATTTAAAGCCACAAACGTACACAGGCACCGAAACAACTCGCTGTCAATCTTCAGATATATCTGAGTTTCCAACAACTCTCGCTCCCAATTGCAATGCCATTATCTGGTCAACACCTCTGCATCGCGTAAATCTATTACTGGCAACTCATATCGCCAACAAACAACGCGAGTTTCTCACACGAATGACACTATCCAACCTGCCTTTCTTCTGATCCCTCCTATTCACCTCAGTCACTGCAATTATACAAAATTGACGTCACCGTTGGGACGCTATTTGATCCACCGGTTTAATCTTCGTTCATCTATCTACTAGTGAACGACCTCTCATCCTTCCATAAAACTTTCTCTCACCTTTGTTCTCACCTCTACCTTAAGTGTAGCGTTCACTCAGACATCCAGCCACTTAAATCACAACCCCTCTTACAGCCACAAAGCGCAGACGCCTAAGTAAGTTAATTGCGTTATACCCTACTCACAGAGAGGTGAGAAGTACTACCAACGATCTACTTCAACCCATTATCGTCCCTCTAGCATCTCGTCTCGGATACCATAAACTACGGCGCTTAGTGCTGTCACTAACTGCCACAGATTGTCGCACGCAGGCACACACGTAGACCCACGTAGGCCCACGTAGCAAGCAGGGTTTCTCTTAAGCTCCCTTGAATTCAAGGAGACTTAAGTACTTCTTCCTCTACTTTCCTAGGCATTTTAGTGGTTTGAGGAGGAACTAAACTCTAAAATCCTTAACCTAGCGGAGCTTAAAGACCTCCCGAGCTAGATCCAGGGAAGACTCACCCTAGTATACTCGCTCAAGAAAGCATCCCCGCAAAAAATAAATCATTGGCTACCATCTAAAGTCCTAGAGAAATCCCCCGATAAATTTTAAACTTTATCAATACCAAGTGTGAATCCATCAACTCTCACTTGTCCAACTATGGATTATGACTACCATGCGGACATAGCCGCGCGCCGTGCAAAAGTCTTGGCGAAGATGGAAGAGCAGAACAGGATTCGAAAGTTGAAAGAACAAGAGGAAGCCATGCGACGGGCGAAGGAGCAGGAGGAGAATGACCGGAAGGCAAGAAAGCAGGAAGGGAGTGGCCGGAAGGCAAGGGAGCAGGAAAAGAGTGTACGAAGGGCGAAGGAGCAGGAGAGTATCCGAAAGGCCAATGAGCAAGAAGAGGTCATTCAGAAGGCCAAGGGGCAGGAGAAGCGCATACAGCAAGGATATACTCCTGGCAATTCAGCTTCCCCGGTTCCTTCATCAGCATCCACACTGAATCCCAAAATGAAGCGCTTGTCACTTGAGGTTGTGGCTAGCCCAGAGAGCCGGAAGCGAGATCGAAGCATCTCTGGAGAACGCAGGAAGGTGCGACGTCACAAACACATTCTGCTAAGCTCTCCAGAACCAGACGCCTCCTCTCCAGAGCTGCAACCAACTTCGACGATGTCAGCCAAGCAAATCAAGCTTTCGAAGCCGGTAAAGCCATCGATACCTTTAAGGCCTGGGAAGAAGCCTAGATTAGATGGTAATGAGCGAAAAACAAGTGAAAGCGCAAGTGCGAAAGCTTCCCCAAATGCGCAATCCCCATCCCCTGTTGAAGGCCAGCCTCCGGAGTGGTACACCAAAATTGGGGACGGGCCTGAGATAGTGCTGGTTAGGAGAAGATCGGCGAATATACTGACAGCCCTCTCAAGGTTCAAAGATGCCATCAAGGAATGCGAGAAGCCTCCAAGATACTCAGACCCCGTTCTGTTGTTTCAAGCCCTCCGTGAGCAGCTCCACAACCTAGAATTTCTTGCGGTAGACAAGTTTATCCTAAGGGCCGCACGTCTACTGGACAACCGAACTGGCCTTCCGAAAATATTTAACCCAAAGTACAGCGAGGGCGTCGTGTACCCCTGGGACATCCGTGCGGACGCCGAGCAGCTGCACAGCAGGTGGGTCATGCAAGTCTTCGACACAGATCTCCTCCGTGGCATCGTCCAAGCGCGGCAGAAGGGCAAGCAAGACAAGCGCAACGCCGACAGCATCGACCGGAACTTCCCCGGGCGTCAATTCGCCAACTTCTACGACCAAGGCCACCTCGTCAACGGGCAATGGTGGCCCACGCAGCTCTGTACCGTCCGCGACGGCGCGCACGGCGCGGCGCAGGGCGGCATCTACGGCGAAGCCGGCAAGGGTGTCTACTCGATCGTGCTGTCCGGCGGCAACCACTACAGCGACGTCGACAAGGGCGACACGATATGGTACAGCGGCACCGACAGCAAAGACGAGACGCCGACTGAGAACACGAGGCGCATGCTCGAGACGCTCGAGACGCCGCCGCCCCTCCGGCAGCCGGTCCGCGTCATCCGCTCCTGGAACCTGCGCAAGGAAAACCCGTACCGGCCACAGCGCGGCTTCCGCTACGACGGCCTGTACGACGTCCAGAGGTCGAAGGTCCTGGATAGCTCGAAGGCTATCCACGCTTTCTACCTCGTGCGCAGGGATCACCAGGATCCGCTCCGGCACCAGGGCGCCGAGGCGCGGCCGACGGCGCAGGAGATCCGAGAATACGATAAGTTGCGGCTCTTGGAGAGGGGCACGGGATCGGAAACCGGCTGAGCGGCATTTTTTTGGCTTCCCTGAGGCGTTACTATTGGGTTTTTTTGCACTGGTTCCGCAGACCCTGCGGCACCCGACGGGGAAATTTTCTGACTTGCGTGGTTGGCGGAGAGCTTGTGGAGCTGGAACGATGCGACGATGCGTCGCCTGTGTGGGTTCGAGACTTCACAGCTGGCGGGGAACTGTTTTTGCTTCTTTCTCTTTTGGCTTGTGAATGGGTTCAGGGAGATTTGTTTGTGGGGGCTTTGTTGTACGATGAGGGTTTGTGTTGGGGGTTTGGGAGGAGCGGGAGGGATGGCAATAATGTGGAATTTGGGTTTTGGGATGTTTACCTGCAAGGCCGGTGTTGTATGGAGAGCAGCGGTTCTACCTGGCAGCTTAGTGAGGGGACTCGTTTCTCTTATGATGGTCTTCTTCCGGTAACGAACGGCGTCTTGGAGCGTAGGCGGGGGGAATAGTAGTTGGTTACAATATTTCTAGGCATGTGGATGTTTGGCTTCATGGCTAGGCTACGGGGCTTGGAAGGATTTATGGCCCTTTTTTTGCTGAATGAATGAAATAGACTTCTCATTGTCTCTCGACTCCTCATATTGCATGGTAGCTTTGAGTAATGTGCCCCTGGCTTTGGATCATGTGTCCGGTCGACTTACCCTTTCGTAAGCCCCTCGAGAGGTGGTTTGTTGGACAGCTATGACACTGTTCGTTCTAAAGGCCGTTTTAAATATATTAGATAAGGTTATATACTAATCTAACTACCCCGCGCTTTTCTTAAAGCTTATCTACCTTTTTAAAATCTATTTCGCGATAGGTAGTTACCAGCTCCTTATAGACCTTCTTTACGCCCTTCCCTATAATAAAAGCCTATGCATAAAGGTTAATAATATAGCTAAAGCAACGAAGATAATAAGCTGTAATGGGACTAGACTAGTTATAGTAGGAATATCTTAGTAAAACACTTAATGTAACGAAGCCTTATAGCAGGAACTACGGTAGACTTATTAATAGGCTAGGTATATAGGTAAATAAGAAGTTAACAATATAATAATAACTAGTGGAGTAGTTACCTAATAGATTAACTCTAATTATATTCTAAGATTTACTATAAAGAAGAGAAACTATTTATAGAGACCGTATATCTTTAAATATATAACTCCTCTCCGTAGTAAAGGGTTCAGTATATTAGTATATTAGTATATTAGTACGTTACGTTCCTATATTCCTACATTTCTATATTTTAAACTTATAACGTAACTAGCTATATAACTTAGCTACCTTTTATCCTATAGCTTAATTAGTTCTAGCGCCTTCCGTACTATCTTAACTAACCTATTTATATCCATTCTTAATAGTCGCACTATTACTAATATAAGGTCCATAACACCATCCCCCTCCTTTTTATCTTTGTCCTTAAAGATATCTCCTATCTCTAAGTTATCTGTTAAAGGTATAGCATTCCTATCTTTAATTTAATAACCTTTATTATTCCTAATACCTTTTATTAAATCCTCTATATCTAATTATTATAACTAGCTAGTAACGTTAATTTTATTACTTAGTAAAGTTATACTATCCTATTCTTATTATATAGAGAAGAAGTTAGTATATATTATAATTATAGCTTCGTCTAATTACTAACCTTCTTCCTATGCTAAGTATATATAAGCGAATATATAATTATCCTATAATATTTAATCCGTCTCTAACGCTAAGTATACGCGTTTTATTATTCTTTATAACCGTCTAGTTCCTTAATTAATCTCCTTTAGGGTTACGCGTATTAGTAGCGGCTAAAAGACTAAAAAGTAAGCTAGCTAAGGCCTTTATTAAGGTTTAGTATTATTTTAATAAGGCGTCTTAGGCTCTAAAGGCTTAACTAAATACTTATACTTACCTAAGCCGTCTAATAAAGGTCTATAAAAAGGTACGCTTAAAAGAGCTTTATTTAGTAGAGTAAGGTCTATTTAAACTTAAGGCTAAGGAGGCTAAAAAGTATTCTAATTAAAAAGAGGCGGAAATAGCTTATATACTAGTAGTAGATCCCTTAAATAACCTAGCTCGTTTATTACCTTTAACTAATTCTTTTATTTTTAATTTCTTCTTAATATTACCTAACCCGTTTTCTTTTAATACTTCTATACCTTTCCTGACATCGGTAAAATATGGTACCCTACTAATGGCCTCAATGGTTGGTGGTTGACGCAATTGGCGCGCAGTTGAGGGCATTTGGCAACTCGACCGATATGGTGGGCCATACGCACCAAACCGCCAACGCCCGAAATCCGAAAATTTCAGAACATCAAATTCTTAGTCTTGATCATGCAAAAGCTCTACCTGAAGCTCTATACAAAGCTCTACTTAAAGCTTTATACGGAGCGGTAAAGCTCTTTTAATATACAGTATTAATACACTAGGAAGTCCCTGAGAACGCTCGCACGAACGCCTGCACGAACGCCCGTACGAACGTCTCTACGAACGCCTCTACGAACGCCTCTACGAACGCCTTTGCGGTTGTCTCTACGAATACCTTAATAAACAGACGCCTGCACAAAGCTCTATAAAAGGGGAGGTTAAGGGAGGCTCTGCCTACGGAGGCTCTGCGTATAGAGGCTCTACGTACGGAGGCTCTATACGACGCTCTGCATTGAAGAC
>Ga0307515_10013066_pt1 | contig 15548 bp, 10 predicted proteins | sample 17_EM_MG_FD_194513 | JGI IMG/M metagenome (GOLD analysis project Ga0307515, IMG submission 194513) | Populus trichocarpa ectomycorrhiza microbial communities from riparian zone in the Pacific Northwest, United States - 17_EM | ecosystem: Host-associated > Plants > Roots > Unclassified | place... | reverse complement strand
AGTAAAATTTTCATTATTTGCATTTAAGCCCTTGCCTTACATATTTAAATTTATCTAGTCCCATGAGTCATTTTCTTTTCTTCTTTTCTTTTTCCTTTTGGTCGGCTGGAAATAGCCCTTTGAAGGCTGACATTTCAACTAATTAATATCATCTTTCTTTTAATTATATTACCATGTGTCTCTAGTATATATTTATTTTTTACTCGGTTACCAATATTTTTTCTTGTATATTTTAAAAATCACCAAACATAATATTCTAAAAATTCTGAAACTTTACCCCATGGTAAAATAATATATTATAATGCTCCACACAAAGTTTTAACTCAATTTGTCAATCATATTAAAAGTTATGCGCGATAGCGCAAAACTAGTCAAATTGCAATTTTCTTAAAAAAATCTCAATTTCTCTGAAAACTCTGAAATTTTTACCAAAGCTAAGAAAATATATTAGAAGTCTCCACGCAAATTTTCATATTTTTTTGACAACCCGATCGAGAGTCATGAACTGTTAACGTAAGACTAGTCGATTTATGATTTTTCGCCCAAAAATCAAAATCTCCTTATTTCATCCTTGCGTAAAGCACCCAATCATTTTACTGTCTCATCGGAGCCGTTTTACTATTTTTTTTCTTCCATTTTTAGTCATTTATGGCTTATTCCAGTGCCACAACAACATTATCGATTTCTCGTCGGTGTTTACACCAGCACTTTTCGTACCATTCTTTTTTTTTTTTAACAGGGGTTTATATTAATTAACCATAAAAGTTGGATGGCACCACATTAAAAACAAACGTACTCAAACACACATAAATCAATTGCAATATGATTGGTTTTAAATGTTTTGGACATAATTTTGGTAAAACATTATTAAACATGAAACTTAGATTTAAAGTAGATTAAAAAGATTGATCCTTACCTGATGGTTTAAGGTTTAATATTCTCTCCAACACTAATTTCAGTCATGCAAATTTTCATTCGTTATTTCTCATTGCCACCCACATTTCCCTTCTACTTGTAACCATAAAAAACTCAGCAGCAAAACAATACAACTCACTGCCAAAAACAACATCATTAATGGAGTGAAACTCCTTCATCACCTCTTCTATGCTTACACCCTTTCTTATCCATAAACTAGATATGCAATCACTCCTAGTAGAGATGTTGTCAATTGATCGATCTAAGCAAGAGAAAAGTTGCTCTCTCATTCAAGAACCTTTCTTTTTTGTACACTCTTTTTGGGACAGTGTTGAGGGGCTTTTCTCTTTCCACTACTACTATGGTTGCTACTATTATTGGAAACATTAACACAAGCAACCATATTATTGATGTCATCAATAAGATTTGGTAAATTATCTTCCCCTGAATATCTATTACCCTTTCATCATTGGTTGTATTTTTTATCCTATCACCCACTTCATCATCATCAGAAATCATACCTTGAAATGGAGCCCACATAAACTTACCAATAGTCACAATGTTAACACATCATATCATATTTACAACACAAAGATGATTTAATATCGGAATGTCTAAACTTTTTAGCTCTTCATATTTCTTACAACAAAGAAAATAGTTGTTATTAATGAATTTGAAGGATTGATATATAGAAGTTAGAGTGTTTGAAGTAATTATACATGTTGAACTAAATACTAACCTGAAATTTTTATTTCCACCACTCACCAGTGACAAAAATAATTCCTAGTTCTGAACTCCATCCAACTCCTATTTCAGAAATCAATTTTTTTCATATTCTCCAATCCTTTTTTATCTCGTCTCACTTATTCTTCAATCGTGCTTTAGTGAATGTATGGCTAATTTGCTCTTTAAAGATATTAGTAGCAAATTCTCATCATACCTTGATGAAATGAGTGTTGAGTCTCATTCATTTCTTAATAGTCAACTCAAAAAACTTAGCATGTGTGTCGCATGTTGAGACATTATTATACAATTTAAAAGTTAGAGTTGAAGTTGTTTATGACATTTTTAAAAGCTTTGTATGAGATATAGTATGGATTTATAATCTTCCTAATTAAGCTTACTGTTTGAGGACTAGTACTAGAAACTTGATTTTTAATGTAATAAAGATTTTGATTAGCATAGTATTGCGAAGAAAACAATGTAAAGGCTAGCATAGGTTCGAAACAGTAGGGCATGTCAAAAATTATAAAGTTTAAATGAAGTTATCTTGTTAATAAATTATTGTTGAAGTTGTTTATGGCAAGTTTGAAAGATCTGAATGAGATATAGTACGGATTTATAAACTTCATAATGAAGTTTAAATGTTTGAGGACTAGAACTAGAGAATTGGTTTTTAATGTAATAAAATTTTTGATTAACATAGTATAGTGAAGAAAACAATATGAATGCAACCACATGTTCAAAACAGTAAGGTATGTCAAAAATTTATAAAGCTGTAATGAAGTACTAATTTTAATAAAACAATGTTGAAGTTCATGTACACTACATTTGAAGGAAAGATTGTATAATTCATTGATATGCTAGTGGATGTAATCTTGTTTATCATTTCAATTATTTGTTCCATAAGCATTTTAGCTTTCATATTTCATATGACAAACTTAAGTTTTTTGAAAGTGTTTGTTTGAATTTGTCATGTAAACATCAATTCTTTTTTTAATTACTTTAATGATGTGGTTAATGAGATATTTTTCCTTTTACTTTTGAAGTTATATTAAATAAACAGCTTATGTTTTGTATTAAATTTGAAATCAAAAGAAATCATATCACAATATTTTATGTCTTTTCTTTTTACAAATTGTAAACATATTCAGATTCATTCAATTAAATTGATCCTATAAGTGTTATGTTTGTAGCATGACAATAAATTATTGAGCTATTAAACAAGGATGATGTGCATGACTCAACCCTCTTTATAAGTAATCTAAATAACACCAAACACAACCCTATAACAAATGTAGGTAGGCATAGAAGGCACTCCAACATTGTGTCTTTGTCGACTACATTAGTCTCACCCACTCAAGGACAATTTGTTAAGTTATTAAGTTTATGAATGCTTTAAAAATTAAGAAAGCCAAATAATGCAATGTGAAATTTATAATATGTCTTCATTTATGCACTCCATTACTGTCACCCACTACTTATGTTAAGCTTTCAATATTTTAAATTCTTGCTTCAATAACATGATTTTTAGAAAGATGGATGCAGTTATGAGCATGATTATTAATTATTCTATAAGCAAAACATTGTTAATATATTGTTGTGTATATCAAACATCTGTAAACACTGATGTTTAGAATAAACAATGCAAACTAATTCTATTATAAACAATGTCATTGTTTCGGCAACTTGATGAACCCGATATTATTCTGTTATTAGTCAACTAAAAGAGGATTAAATTCAAAATAACATGAAAGTTAAATGCATATTGCAAGTTATACATGGTAAGCATGCCACATTAAGGTAATAAACAAATTGATAGAATTCAATTGACAATAAAGAAAACTTCATAGAAGATGAAATAAATTGAAAATATGATAACCAGTGTTCAGTGTATTTTGTAACAAAACAGAGAAAAAAGATTATGGGTTTCTGAGTGCTAACCGAAGTTATAGAAAGGAGATCTAGGGTTCTTACAACAAAACATTGGGAGACAATTCAAAAAATGATGAAGAAGTTAGATATTTTAGTTAATATAGCAAATTTAAATAACATGCACAATAGTGGATGAACAATTATTGAAATCCAAAATTATCGAAATTTTGCTGAAGATTATAGTGGGGTGTGCATAAAGACAAGATTAAGAGATGAGGAAACCAGATCCATCAGAGGGTTATGGGGATCTTGGAAAGGGATGTTGGTTACTGCCAACATGTTATCTTATGGGTATTGAAAAAGTTTGTGCCTAAAAAAAAATGGATCAGAGCATCTGTAACAGAGGATTGAAGGGAGAAGAATTTTGTGAAAAAAATGGAAACAAAGGGATGATGAAGATGGTCAGGGAGTAAAGCAAACATGCAAAATAAAGAGGATACGAGAGGGATATTTTGGTTAGTTACAAATTGAACGATCTCTACTGACAATCATTATGGAAGAAATCAGTTGAAAAGCAGATATTAGTTGTTTTTGCTGAACCTGTGGTTGGACCACAAAAATTTATAAGTCCCATTTTATTAAACTTATGGTTTCATCTTTACCAAACAAAACAAAATTGTGATGAGACCACAACGTACAATCTATCACAAAAACAAACACCTTTAAACTTAGTTATAACAAGAGTGAAACGGAGTTGAAGAGAGTGAGAAAGAAAGAAGAAGAAGGCGACCAACAAGGGCAATGTTCGTGGGTGGAGATTGGATTTGATTTTTTCTTTTTTCTTTTTTACAAACAATAAAAGAATATTTTTAAGGTAGCAGAAAGCAAAGAGAGAATGGGGGTAAAGTTTGCTTGGAATGTGGTAAAAGTTAAGGATGAAATAAAGACAGCTTCTAGTATTGTGATAGCTGTTATTTTTCAAAATATTTTTTACTTAGAAATGTATTAAAATAATATTTTATTTATTTATTTTTTAAAATTTATTTTTGATATTAGCACATCAAAATGATCAAAAAAATATATAAAAAATTAATTTTTAACAAAATAAAAAATTTAAAATTTTATCAAACAGTATTTAGACCGTGTTTCCAAACGCTACAAAAAAATCTTACTTCCAATTTTTTTCTATGAAATTAATTTATATTTTTATCTCTTAAGTTTAAATATATATGATACATTTACAAACATTTTTTAATTGAACGATAAAAATTATTTTCATATCAATTTGTAAAGCACCATTTACAATTTGTTTTTCTTTATCTACTTAATTTTAATGTTAACTAATCTCAAGTGATGGATTATTAAGGAATTATGTTCCCTCGTCATTTGGATCTAATCTTTAGGTCAAATGTAAACATGTTTTTTTTAAAAAAAGGATTTCTTTTTTCTTTTTACTTTATAAGCAAAGGAAAATCTTTATAAAAAATTTATGGTGTATCGTATGAATTTAAAAATAATTACGTTGGATCCCAGGAAAGAAATTAACATCTAACCCCACCAAAAGCTAAAATAATATTACGGGTACCAAATATTAATCTCTCTTTCTAGCAGCATAAAATTACTCAATTCTTACCAATCCCATAATAGTCTTGGCCATAAAATTAGAAAAATAGAAAAGTGAGGGCCAGAATATGAAATACCCTCAAAATCTCACTTATCTTTTTGAAAACGTAGTGGTTGGGCAAACTTATATTCAATTCCGATACCTTGCCCTCCTCGTGTGCCTCTCCTCCCAATCTCCTTCCTTCAAATACAATATTTGAAATCCTAAAGGCAATGATAATCGGCGAAGTGAAACAATGAAGCTTATTCAACTCTCCTCCATTCAATCTAGAGTTTCCTTTCTTTCCGTTGATGCTCGACCCTTTTGCACTCTCTCCGTTTCAGCCCATCAAAAGATAAGCGCAACCAACTCAAACTCTCTTTCAGGTATATTATCAAACACTTTGCTTATAACACAGCTGCATTTTCATGTTTTAGAGAATTGGGTTTCTCTTATTGCTTGTTGTGATAAGTTTTATTTATGCCTCGGAGATTTTATTGCATGGGTTTGTTAGTATTTGATTGCAAAATTTATAAGCTATGCTAAATTTGCTGGGGGTTGAAAGCTGTAAGCTTTTGGGATGGTTTTCAGTTAAGGATTTGCTTATTTGTGGTTGGTTGGTGTATTGTTGAGGATTATCTATGCAGTGAATGTAGATGCTAAAGTTGTTTCTGGGAATTGGGAAAGCAAGTTTTGATTTTATCATTCTGACTTTGCATGAAGTGTCTGCTTGTTAGCATGGTTACAAGCGCAAGGCTCCAATCATTGCAGTAAACAATGGCACTTGATGTAAAGAAGATCACATGTTTAAAAATGAAACCCTCAACTGATTTTTCCGTTCAATGTGCCTAAGGTGTTTGGTAATTCTGCTAGAACAGGCTAACCTTTGTTTTAGCTTGATCCTCGTTAAGCATCAAGAATAAAGTGAAAGGATATGGCTTTTGTTAGGAAGAGTGAATTCAGTTCTTTTCCATGATAGAAAAATCAGGTACATTCCGTTGATTTATTTATATTGTTTTCTGGATGCGAGGCTGGTTGACTACCTAGTAAGAGGTGAATATGCTTCATTTCTTGAGAAGGGGATACATCTTTTTTGCTCGTTGATTACTTTTGACAACCTTCATTTGTAATTTATCAATGGCTTCTTATGCTGTATGAGACCAAGAGGGTGGTTGTATAAATTATGAAGGAAATGCATGCTCTGATTTTTATGAACTCATTTACTCTTGCTACTTCTTATTGTAGGTTTATTATCCTGCATGGAAAATTTATTGTTATAATGATTATTCTTTTTTTACCCAACTTTTTGACTAATCTTTCATGCAGAGTGCGGCCTTCGCAGGACCAATCCACCAAATAAAGGCACTAACAACAGCCTGATTTTCATGGAAATGAGCAAGGCCTGTTTAACCATGTTTCCCAGCATTCATCAGAACAAGGTGGCATCACTGTCCCCGAGGAAAAGGCATGGAACTGGATCTTACAGAATATTTTACACGTGCTCCAAACCTCTGATCTCTCGAACAGTCCCTCCCATAGTGCGCCCCCCCTCGTCACTAGTTTTGGCTGCCTGTGTTACCGGATCTGATGCACCCCAACGTTCAGAGGAATGGTTTGCCCTTAGGAGGGACAGGCTAACAACAAGCACCTTCAGCACTGCTATGGGTTTTTGGAAGGGAAAACGTCGCCCTGAGCTCTGGCATGAGAAAGTGTTTGGATCTGAGACACAGACCCTTGAAGCTTCTGCAAACAGTGCCATGCAGTGGGGTGTGCTCAATGAAGCAGCAGCAATAAATCGGTATAAGAACATCACAAGTCGCGAGGTGAGCTCATTGGGATTTGCAATCCATTCAGAGGAGCAATTTGATTGGCTTGGTGCTTCGCCTGATGGTCTTCTTGGTGCTTCCCCTGATGGTCTTCTTGGTTGCTTTCCTGGAGGTGGCATCCTGGAAGTTAAGTGTCCCTATAACAAGGGGAAGCCTGAAAAGGGTCTTCCTTGGTCCACTATGCCCTTCTATTACGTGCCTCAAGTGCAGGGGCAATTGGAGATAATGGATAGAGAATGGGCGGATTTGTATTGCTGGACACCAAATGGAAGCACAATATTTCGTGTGTGCAGAGACCGCGGTTATTGGGAGATAATACATGGGATTTTACGGGAATTTTGGTGGGAAAATGTCATTCCTGCCAGGGAAGCTTTGTTGATAGGAAGGGAAGAGGAAGCCAAGTCATATATGCCAGCATCTACACACAAACAGACAGGACTTGCCATTGTTAAGAGCCTGAAGTTAGCCACGGAATCCAAATTGCTGTGTAGGGAGATTGCAGGTCATGTTGAGTTTTTTAGGTGATGGGCTCCTGAATTACATTTTGCATTTTTCACCCTTAGAAGTAAGCTGCTTGACCATGCTGGGACCTCCCTTCTTGTTGTTTTCTTCTACTGCGCTTTTCTCTTTTCCTTCCCTCAATTTTTGCCTGAACTACCTATTCCCCCAACAAGCATGATGGATCCTCTGTAAACGACGGTTTCCTTCTGTCCCCTCTTTTGACTCTGTTTGCAAGAGTTTCATCACCATTCCTAACATTTTTTTGCTCACAAGTGGAACAAACTCATTATGTAAGATCGTGTATGATGTTAAGAGGATTTGCAGAAATCAAACACTTCAGAGCCCATCAGGTCGAGTAGTTGGAGTACAGCAGGATGAAATAAGTAAGTGAAGAGGTTGTGGCAGCATGGTCAATCAGTTCGCTAATAAGAACTGGTGAAAAGAAAACTCTCAAGCAGAAATGGAGCTCTCACTATTTTGTATTTCCATTTATGACTCGATCCATCATTTACCCCTCTAGAAGATAGTCTGCCCATTAATTTTAGTGTATACCTATTTATGTAATCTTTCTGGACCTGCTTGAAACTGTAATGGTCCTTTTCCAATTATGAATTCAAATCAGGAATTCCTGTTTTTGTAGTTATCTCTAGAGATGGACAGTCAAATTCATGGACAGCTTGTCTCCCGGAAACACAACCGTTTTGAGGATTACACGCTTGTCAAGTGTAAGAAGATGACCACCTCAACGACTATGTTGGCTAATTTAAAACAGCATTGAGCTAAGAAAAGCAAATGGCGGTTGAGACAGCTCTCTGAAACTGTTTGGGCAGAGATAACTGACTAGCACCCAACTAATCCCTCTACACAGTTGGTTAGGTTGACGTTGGTGTAAAAAAAGGGCAATGACCATACGTTGGTGTAAAAAAAGGGCAATGACCATTGAATTTGAGCCAAATTTGCTTAGCTGTCCACCAAAAATACCTCTGCCATGTGAGGAGGAATGAAGCGAGCAACGATGATTTAAGAAATGCAATGGCCTTGACATAAATTTCTAACCATGCTCATCTAATTAAGATAATATCCAAGCAGGAATATTGCAGCAGAGATAAAGAACGGGAAAAGAGATGGAATCTGGGCTATCCTGGGCTGATCAATGGGATTATAACACCCCTGACCCTCCGCCGCAGTCATCGTCAAACAAAGATGACAAAAAGGGGAAGGGTGGGAAGAAGAAGAAGAAGAGTTTTGGCAAGAAAGTATTGAGCTTGGCATGGATGAAAGATATTCGTAAGAAATCTCAGAAATGAACAAGACTGATTTCATCATGTTCTTCTCTCATTCCCTTGATAGAATCCATTGTCATCCAGGTTCGCATCCTTCTGAACAATATACCTTCTGGTGTTGTTCTGTCACTTCCATCTATGAATTAAAAATAAAGTTTATCCCGTATTCCTTCAGAATTTAAACATCTTTTCTTTCATTCAATCAGATTGGTAGGCCATCATTCAACGTAGGATATCTCCAATAATTCTCATGATTCGAATTCACCATATCAACTAGGGGCCGAGGGCTTAGACAACATATAAATTTCAGGTCCTCAAGAGATGTTTTTTCAGGGCAAAAACATGTTTTTTCAGGGCAAAAACCACAGCTCGAACATGCAAACCAACTATATACTCATTTGGGTCTAATATTATCATTAATGCCGAAACGTCGGCTAAGTATCTAGGCTCCCAAACCCTTCAGGTGTTACCGATTATTTTTTAAAATATTTTTTATTTAAAAATATATTAAAATAATTTTTTTTATTTTTAAAACATTATTTTTGACATTAAAATAATTTAAAAACATTAAAAAATTATTTATTTAAAGTAAATAAATAAAAAAATATTTTTTAAAAAAATATTTTTGAAACGAAAAACAAAAATACCCTAAGCCAAAACAAGAGACAAGGTAAACTTATGCAACGAATTTAGTCTAGCATCAAATTCCATCACCATTTTGTAGGTCTGTTGCTGAATGCTTCTACCATCCCCTATTTCAGTACTAATTTTATGGCAGGCAACTTCTTTTGTTCATCTAGCTCGGAATGTTTTCTCCTGCTTTGATTGCATGTGTTTACTATACGCTGCCATCTCCCAATTTTTTTTATATATTTCGTTCGTATTCAGACAACTGAACTGTGTGTTTCAAATGGCCTTCAACATGTCCATGGTTTAATTTCCAGTTGAAGGGATTAAAATAGCAGAAGAGGGAAATGCAGAAATGAATTTACCCATATCCATTTATACCTGAAAATATATAGGGCTTTATTTCAGCTCTCCAGCTATTGTATTTTAGCTCTCCGTTATTATTTTTAAAAATATTTTTTATTTAAAAATATATTATAATAATATTTTTTATTTTAAAAATTTTAATATTAATATATCAAAATAATTCAAAAATATATATAAAAATATACTGATTTGATAAAAAAAAAATCAAAAGCATTTTATAGACAGTAAAAATAAAGAAAAAAAAATTTAAGAGGTATAGATCAACTGATCAAGCTCTATATTTGTTCTCTAAAAATCACCAATTTAAATCTCATAAATCTCAGAGTCACTAGAGATTTACATGGTCATTAATTTTAAGACCTGTAAAATTAATCGAGATATGTACAAAAAAAAAAAAAAAAAAAAAAAAAAAGAGAGAAAGAAGGTTCCCGAGGACCTTTGTCTCCCCTACCTTTACAACCACGATGATAGATGACCATAAAGAACATCTTGCAACCTTCGAACATATGATTCAAAAAAGCACCACTAGAAACGCATATTCTTTTCTTTTCATAATTGAAAAGGTGAGGAGACAGTTCGGCACCCACTATTGGGCCCATAAAATCTTTCAATGGAAGCACTAAAATACAATTCCATAATATCAAAGTTAATACATATCCACCATGGTTGGGAAAAATAGATTCTACAAGGAAAGCAAGCTAGGAGCCAAGAATAAGATCACATATCAAACTAGCAATCTACCAGTAACAAAAGCAGCAGATCATCCCATGGTCCCGCAGTCCAAAGCTGACAGCGCTTGCCAAAAAAAGGCATGTTCTGAAACTGCACACCATGTACCAATAACGGTTAGACAGAGATCAGCATCATATGAAATCGTGCACAGCAGGAAAACTGATCACTCTATTCTGGCGACAGAGAGATCACTGATATACGCTGAGATTCACAGATAATGAAAAATCCAGCGGTTGCTCTGATGGGGACAATATAAAAGTTTATTAGGAACAATGACAGACACCACAATTTCAATCATCAAAGAAATATACATAACCCTGAGAGCGCTTAATGTGCCACACCCCAACTTCCATGCAGGTACATATGCCAGCTCTGAACAACACACAGAGGTGAAACTGATCCTCTCTTACTAGGTATGATAAAAAAAAAAAAACCACGGACAAGAGTGATACTTGGCTGCCAACAGTGCATGGAGAACTAATCAACCACTCAAAATCCGTTGCTATCTGTTCTCTTTTCGGTTTCTGTTTCACTTTTTTTTGTTGCATCTCCTTTTCCACAAAATAAAATAAATTCGCATATACTTGACTCCAAATGAACCTATCCCAACTTGAAGTCTAACAGCTGCACCAGAGAGGCTCGCCAACTTGAAGGCTGCCTCATATTTTCTTCTTGGATGATCACTGATTCTGAACTAGTAAACAGAACACATAAGCAGGCTTATCTGTCTCTAGCAATGAACACGAAGACTGCAGTAAGATTTATGGAGCTCAAGAGACTTGAGGGGGCCAATCTTCCTATCCTGCATCTCTTAGCATTTCAGCAGCTGTTTCCAACAATCTGAACAAAGCAACTCCAGACAAAATGTTTCCTCATATTCACTGTCATTAATACACCGGCCACACTGAACACATCGTGCAATGCAAAGGCTGCAAGCCCTGCAAGCCTGAGAGGGATGCTCTTTTCCCTGGCAACCCTCTACAGGGCAATCATAAATTAGCCTCAGGTTCTGGCATCTTGGGCACATTTCAATATCAATTGCACGATCATCCTCACATGACAGATAAAGATTTCCTCTGTGATAAAAATGTGGCTTGTGAGCATTCTGTTGGATGTGGCTATCTGGGCCCAACAAGAACATTAACTCTTCAAAATGCTTCTGTGTCACACCATAGAGCCCACCAATGCGCAAGTGCTTCACCCCATGAGTCCCCGTAGCTTTGAATGCCTTTAAGCTAGTTACAATGCCCTCGATGCTGAGTCTTGTACATGCAGGTACACTCAACTGCATATAAACAAATGAAGAATAAAAAAAAAGAAAAAAAGGGGAGAAGGAAAGAAATATAAGCATCTTATCAAATCAAATAAAGCAATATGGATGTAACAGTGGGAGGGGGGGGGTTACAAAAATTTATAGAAAATCATAAAAAAACTGGTGCCCAAAAACCACTAATCAAAAGATGGCACTACGGAAAATGCAATAAACTGGCTTCCAATGAATCTCAATGTCTGGTCACCAATGACCAGAATCATGTCACAATAGGGGCAAGTTATAAATATAAAGTGGGCATAGCATGTGAGAGTAAGATCTTAGTCTTGCATCCTTTTTTTTCACTGTTTTTAGTGCATTTTTTGCTTGCCATACATGGGAAAAGGGATTATTGATTTACATTAGTCTCATGTGTTCATAAGAAACTATCTTGCACAACTTGTCCATTAAAACTGGATAAACCATGTGAATGATGAAACATCAGAACGAACCAGCAAAAGCTCTACACTGCTAGTTGCCTATTTCATAAGACGGCGATAAGAAATTACAGAAAACTGTAATTGCAGGCCTACATAAAACAAGCTCAACCTGTTTTTTGCTTACAATATATTTATAAAGCAGTTGATAGAGCATATGACATGCCCAGAGATGTTGCATACTGACTGTTGGTGAGCAGAAATTATGTAATCACTGCTCTACTGTATTAACTGCAAATAATTTCATCTGCTTTTCTACTTCTGAATTAACTACAGATAATTTTCTTCCATGTCTATAACAACAGACACAAATCTTTTAAACAAGGTCGGGAGAATCATCAGCATTTGCAGTATATAAGAGATAATCAAAGGGATTCACCAGCCAAAAGAGCTCAACCTGCTTCATCATAACCAAGTACCAGAAAGTAAATCTGGCTCTAGAATAGGAGGAAAGTTAAAACCTGAATCGTACTGATGGTAAGATCCATGTAGATATTTTAAAACCAAAAAGAAAATGCAGAGCAGAGCAGAACACGATCCATTTTAAGTCAAAACCATTAAAATAAATATAAGGCAATTAATTGAATTACATATGAAAATTAACACATCTTCCAACATCCCAACAATCAATAGCTGGGATTGAGGAACAAATACAAAAAACAGCGTTAGATGATTGTGAGCTCACCTTGGTCAGCCTTGGATTATTTTCGAGCACATGCTTCAACCCGTCATCAGTAATCCTTGGACACTCCACTAGGCTCAAACATTGCAAGTTGCCTTGAGCCCTATTAGTTAACTGCAAAAGAACATCATCAGTGATCTTCTCATTCAATGGTTGATCTATGTGGATACTCCTCCATAAAAGCGGGTCACTTTGAACAGTGGAACGCAGGGATCGGCAAACAGTTTCAACAACAAGAAGATCCCGCACACCCAGATAACCAAGAGCAAAAGCAAAAGCTGCATGAGGAGCTTCTTTATCTCCCTCAGAGCAAACCAAATGACCATTTTGGAATTCTCCACTGCTCTCATCCACAACCCCAACAGTTTCATTGTCTATGATTTCATTCCCCGGACTCAAAACATCCTCCATGTCACAATCTGATCCAGGAGCCTCTTGATGAGGTGCATTCCCAACTTCATTCGCCTCCGAACGCTCATCACCATACCCACCCACTACGTTAGATAAATCGAACCCCATGTTCCCAGGAAATTGTTGAAACCACATGGCATTATTGCAAATAAAATTCAAGTCAGCAAACAACTGGTAATTTCCATCTCTCGTGGAAACCCGATCCCTACCATAACCACCATAATCCACCTCCAGATCCTCAAGCCACCCCGTAACAGCAGTAAATGTCGTACTTATATCCATGCCAAAGGGATCGGAAGGCAAAAGATCAAGAATATCCTTATGCACAGACTCCTGTGAGCCACTCCTATCCCTTCCATAATCAAAACAATCCTCCACTTTCTCCTGTATCGAAATCCTCATCGGTGAAACCAAATTATCCTCAGATAGACGAGGAAAGAGGGGTCTATGCGAAAAATTCAACGCCATTCTACGCTAACCGAATCCCAATTTTTTTTCTTGTGTATGTTAACAAGATATTCTTAGCAACCCCAAAAAGGCAAAAAAAAATCTAATCAAACAAAAAAAATCAAAGATAGAAAGAAGAGGATTAAGAAAAAGGGACCCAACAAGAAAATCCTCGATTCCGGATAGCAAACTAAAACAACGCAACCAAAAATTTCAAAGAGTTTCTTGTTGTAGGTAAAAAAAAAACAATAACCAATGGATACGACGATGTTTTATCTATACAACCAGTCAAAGTTTTTTTTCTTTTTTTTTCCTAATTAATTAGGGTTTGCGATAAATAGAATATAAAAAACGAATAGACAGATCAATCAAGATACGTAATTGAAGAGAAAAGAACCTGAAGAAGAAGGAGAAGACGATAATTGAATGGAAATTAAAGAAGTAAAACCCTAAATTGGTTTCTCCCAGAACGCAACCGACAGTCTCTTGGTATCGAATCCTCGAGATACAGAGCAAGAAAAAACGAAGCTTTTCCTTTTCCTTTCTTATTTTCCAAGTAAAGATGAAGGATTAAAACCAGAAAATATGATAGATTTTGAGGATTTTCTTAGGTTTTTTTTCTGGTGGGGAATTCGATCCAGAGAGGGAGAGGGAGGAGGGGGTGTCTCTCGACGGAGCAGAGGGAGAGAGAGAGAGTTTTAACAGGAACAAAATTGGAAAAAAAAAATGAAATCTAGAAAGTGAAGGGTAACGGTGAAAGTGTCCCAATTTTAGGGAGGAGAGAGAGATGGAGTGAAAGTATTGACACGTGTGTGCGTGGTAGTATTTACTGGGGAGGGTAAATGTTTACTCTCTCCTTGCACGCAATGTTCGTGGCGGGAGAAGCCTTGGCTTCACCTCCCCCCTCCTCCTCCCCCGCCTTCGTGTCACGTGTGTCTTTTTAAACACACCCGTATTCTACCTTTTTTTTAGGGTTTTAATATCGGGTCCACAGTTTTTGAATTATTATCTCATTCTTCATTTACGTGATGTTTATCACAGCTTTAGGTGTTTTTAAAAAATATTTTAGTTTATAAATATATTAAATTAATATTTTTAATGATTTTGATGCACCGTGTTAAAAATAAAATAAAAATTATTTATTTTTAAATAAAAATTTATTTCAAAAAGCAAACAGGTTAATTTAAAATACTTTTTATAATTTTTTCAATATGATTTCATAAATTATTATTATTATTATTATTATTTAGTTATTAAGATATTTGTTTAATGTATTTCTCTTGCAATTAATGTAAATTAATTATTTCGTTTATGAATAGATTTAGCATGTGTTGTAGTATTAATAATAAAAAAATGTTGAAATGGTAAAATTATTATTGCTAATAATAGTGCTAGAATAATTATGCATGTGATAGTGGAAAGAGTATTTTAGGAAGGAGGAGAGATTAACGACACGAATGGATTTGCTATGCGTCATGGGTCGTGTGTGGAAGTATGATTATGGTTGTTTTTTATATTGAAATATATTAAAATATTTTTTTATTTTTTAAAATTATTTTTAAGATCAGTGTATCAAAATAATCTAAAACACATAAAAAAATTAAGTTTTAACAAAAAAAATTTGAATTTTTTTAGAACACGGTTTACACCAATATTGATGGTGAAATGAAAATGATCTGTGCATAAATATATTTACACGTGTCACCAATATTGATGATGAAATGAAAATTAAAAAAATATATAAATTATTTTTTTCAATAATAGTACTCCATTATATTAAATATTTTATAAGAGAAGTGAAAGTGTGTTTTGCA
>Ga0307515_10013065_pt1 | contig 15549 bp, 19 predicted proteins | sample 17_EM_MG_FD_194513 | JGI IMG/M metagenome (GOLD analysis project Ga0307515, IMG submission 194513) | Populus trichocarpa ectomycorrhiza microbial communities from riparian zone in the Pacific Northwest, United States - 17_EM | ecosystem: Host-associated > Plants > Roots > Unclassified | place... | reverse complement strand
GAACTTCTATCTCCGTGTCTTCCATTGATAAGAAAGAGTGTGGTGAGTGACTATCCGTTTCGGGAGAGTTCTGGTTACCGAGATTTTTTCCTCAACATGTGAGAACCTTCCACGCAGCTTACGCCGATGAATGTCAGACTAGAGATGAAACTTGCACGGGCCGACGAGCGTGAGGTAGAAAGGGTTGTAGGCCTGTTATATGGATCCCTGGATATTCGTCTAGACTCGTGTGGACACGGTGTAGCCTTGCGGATAGTCACCTAAATATGGCTTTTGGGAAGAGGGCATATTCAAAAACCCGATCGTCTACCCGAAATTTGAATCTTCCCCAGATCAGTCTCAGAAGATCTGCTCCCGCCCCCGGTTAACCCCGCCACCTGATCACGTGATCGTTTCGCGCTTACCAAAGCACATGGGGAGCACGCAGTTGGCGCTCGTGGTGTCGTTCCTCATCTCACAACACTCGTCTTGAATATCTGATCTCTTTCTTGGATTACCAACTTCTACCAATATAATGCCGCGTAAGAAGGTCTCTAAAGACACTCAATCATCAGCGTCGCGTCAGCCCACACTCGCAGGGTTCATAAACTCCAAATCCGCTTCCCTGGCAAACCCGGCAGCGAAACCCCAACCGACAGCCAATACACTGTCGAAGCCATCCAAGCCCACCACATCTACCACATCTACATCTAAATCTCCGGCTAGACCTACGCCTACGACCAAACCAAAGATCGGACCTCCTACCAAGCGGAGATCAACAACTAAACGCAAACAGAAGAACACTCCCAAGAAGAGACCCGCAGCCCGACAAGAGGCTCCTTCGGAAGGGAGTGATGATGCTAGCGATCCCGGGGCTCTCCAGGCCATCCGATTCGAATCACAGGAAGAGGATACTCACACCGGAGGGTCCGTTATGGAGGTCACCTCATCCAGCGAGGATGAAGACGAGGACCAAACCGTGTCTCCTTCTCGGCTCAAACGTACAGCGACCCAGGCGAAACGTAAAATATGCGCGTCCAGCGGTTCATCTGACTCTGACGTCGAGACGATCGGGGGATCGACCGGTGCGCCGCGGAAGGCGAAACGGAGGTTGAAGAAGAGGCTGATGAGTTCCGACGAAGAGGGTAAGACGGAAACTGAAGAGGAAGAGGAACCAAGCCCCAAGAAACGTCGACTTATAAAGGGTCTGAAACCTTCGACGAGCGAAGAGGAAATTGACCTTATAGATGAGATCGACGAGGATCGTGAGTGTGATCCACTGAACGGGGGTCGTGATTATTTTCTCGGGATCGTCGTGTTGACACCGCAGTAGGTATCATTGACTCACGCCTCCGGACGCGGGGCAAGAAAACTGCCTTCCAGCAAAGTCTCGAAACACTTAAACGTAGGTTACCCCACAGTCAGAGAGGTGTTTTATCATCCTGACCATGACGCAGGTCAGAGGAGTGGCCTATCTGTGGATTCATCTGGATCTTCTGAAGCAGAGGATGAAGAGGGCGAAACCCTCCCAGAGCCGTCGCGAACTAAATGGGATTTCTTTAAACCATTCGCAGGTGCCAAGCCCTCGAAAAACGTCACGTCTGACGAGGAAGTCGAGGACGAAGGTGATGGCGAAGGTAATGATAAGGAAGAAGAAGAGGAAGGCGAGAGCAGCTGGATTGTGGAAGATGATGGCGCAGAGGGCATCCCAGAGCTCCCTGTGGCTTTCAACATGTCTTCACACCAGGACCTCTCGCACCACTTCAAGATCATCTGTCAACTGTTCGTCCACCTGGCGGTCCGGTCTCCTTCACGACGGGCGTCGTTTATACAGGATGTAAAGGCTGGTAAGCATACGAACGGTCTCCAAGGCTCCTTTCACGTGGTACCTGATGACTGTTGCCCATGGTGCTCACTCGTTCAGCCGAGGACACTTACTTCTATGCCGCGTTGTCAACGGTCCGAAGAAAGGTAATGGGGATGCGAGATTCACTGATCACTTCTTCGACTTGGCAAACGAACTTCAAGAGCGTTCTGGAGAGATATCCCGTGCTTAGCATGGTGGCGATGGATTTCGTGGTTCCGGGCTGTGATGCCTGCAATCTCGGAGCAAGGATGTCAAAATGGTTTGGCCGAGTGAGCGGACAGCCATACGATCGTTCCACATTTGAGGTGCGGAGTGGATCCTGGGGGTCACAAGACATTCATGCGTCTATCACTCAGTTAACTCAGTTGACCGCAGCCCATAGAAGATTCGGATTCTGAGGAACATCTTGGATCGGAGAAGAGTGGAGATGAAAGCGAGGACGAGAGGCCCGAGAGGCCCAAGAAGCAGATGCACCTGGGACGGTTCTGTGCCAAGCGGACTCGGTCGTTTCATGAGTTCACCCATTGGGAGGTAAGCCATAAGGCTGTGGAGCTACATTTCACTCTAACAAGATCACTGGGTGTGTAGTGGAAACTGTTCGACACGTTGTCGACAGAGGTACGAGAACTACGATCGACGGGCAAGACGGGGTTCGTCAAGGTTGCCTCCGCTAGAGGAATTCGACCACCGAAGGATCTCGAGGATGGAGATGGAATTACAGATTGGCTGGATCAGCGGGGGATTATCGCAACGGCCTGGACAGAAATGAAACAGATGATGGAGAGAGCGAGGAAATTAGAGTCAATGGGGCAAAGAGAAGAGGATTAGAATTCGCGGCTTCCTCCGAGTTCGTTGTCCGGGAATTGTTCTCTTGCTCGCTTGATTTCTTCTTGCATGAAAAGAAGTTCCTCCATTCTGGCCAGTTTCTTGGCATCGGCTGTTTTGGCGAGAACCCGACGGATGTCATCGACGGAGAGACGCGACTTCCTCGTTGGTCCCAGCGCAGTCGAACACTGCGGTGCCAAGCATTCAAATATTCAGCTTGGATGATGGAGAAGAGCTTGGGCACATCCACTCACCACATCCACGATGTATTCGATTAATATTTCTTCCATTACATTCACCGCGTCGTTTGCTGGGTTCCGGTCGTCTCCAAATCCATACATCAAGTTTCGCACTGAAAAGAAAAAGCAAGAAAAACCGTCGTCGGTGGCGTTTGTGAATGGTTTCTGAAACACTCACGTTCTTTCGTAAACAATCCCTTCAAATTCGCCTGTCGCTTCGAACCCGTGGCGAGGCTCCCTGTCCTCGTGTTCCCGCTCCCACCGGCGGCGTTTATCGTGTCTGCATAGCTCGCGGGCGTGTGTGTGGTCGCGAAACTAGTTCCGCGATTGGCGGTGCCCGTAGTCGTGCTGCTGGTTGCAGCGGTCCGAGGAGCAGTTGTGGTGGTTGTTGGCCGATGCTGTGGAGGCACATAGGAGTAGTAGGGCCATGTTGTGCCGTATCCAGTGACAGCGGTGGGAGGGTAGGAGTAGGACGCGTAAGATCCGGGTGTCTGAGTGTATGTTGCTGGGGTGTATCCATAAGGATAGGTACCCGGTTGACCAGGGTTGTAGTATGACATGGCGCTCGACTGACAACCCTGGTGCGTATCACGCGATCAATCTTACCACCACGCCCCTCCGACCGTGGTCTCCAACACCCTCGCTTCACCACACCAAAAAAAGACAAGTTCGGGCGGAAAAAAATCTGCTAAAATTTGTTCGATGAAGCGCGGTGGTCGTGCGGCAAACATACTCCAGGGATGCCACGGTTGACGAACGTCTGATCGCTTCTCTCCAGAACTTTCACGCAGGGCTGCCCGACATCCTTTCTTTGGGGTACCTTGACGTTAACTTCCTCTACCCCAGTTCTGGTCGTCTTTCGGACGCGTGGGCGAATTCACGCTTACGCGCCGGGTCATTCAGACGGCGCTCTGTGCGTTCCCTTGAACTCACAATCTTACGTGAGACTGCCGGTCGTTTTCGCCCACGCACCCCTGGACAGACTCTGCGACGCGGTGTCCTTCAGGTCCCAACATCGCGGACGCGATTCGAGAGGAATATATGGTTACAACCTTTGGTCACCCAATCCCGTAGCCTAATCGACATCATGCGCCATTCACAACACCCGGCATCACAGGCTAGGCTCTTTCGACGGCTATTCCCATCTAGGCATAATCTCCTCATGGACGGAAGATCTTGTCTGGACTTGTTTGATTCCATGATCAACCTCCCGGGATTTGGGCTGTGTGGGTTTTTGGACGATTACCGCAGGTGTGCTGCGAACGTGATCGTGTCTCGTTTTCACAAGAGAACGCTTTGCATTCTGAGTAACGTCAGAATTCCCCGTCGGCGTGTGTTATATCCGAAACGAGCGAACGGGGGTGCGCATCTATCTGACTGCGGACCACCAGATGAACTTGGCGATCTTTCGAGGTTCGTCGTCTCTAATTATACAGGCAGAGATGATATTGGTCGCTCACAAGGTAGCATTTACCAGGCAACTGGATCTACACGAGGAAGTGAACTCGGGAGACACCGATTGGGAAATATGCTGACGGTCATCGGCTCTCCGTCTCTCAACTGTATAGGCCTAGGGCTTATCTATATGCTCTCCTTCGAAGGTCGAGTCGATCGGTTGGTAATTAGCTCGGCTCAGGCTTGGAAAACGTTCTTGAGCGGATTGTCCCTGGTGCCGAACGTGTGCCACGGCATGGCCTCCTGATGCTTGTTCATAGGTACGGGCAGATGAGGAATCCCTTGGTACTTACGATAAGAGGGAAGAAACCGGCACTAGCTTCCTGTGTGTATAACGCGCAAGACACGAAGCTGAGGAGAGTTGCCGATAACCAGAGGGTGATTTGTCGACCGCGCTTTAGCCAAGTGGGGAATGTGATCGATTGTCGCTCGCTACTCCAAAAATAGCCTCTTTATTTTACGTGTACATGTTACAGAGTGCATATGTGGAGATTGTCGATGGTGGCTCTGGCTGGCATGTAGGGTAGGTGGATGGGCGCGAGAAAAGCAGTGGTGTCGGTGTTTTGTTTTTTTGGACCAGCGTGGTCGTCGAACCAATCTGATGCGAATCACCTTCTTTCGGAATGACGTTACTGGGACAAAAATGGGCAAATGGGACAAGAAATGCTGGGCGTTGGGAGAGAAGTTTAAGAGGATTCTGCCGAATACGGGTGAAAATTCCAAAGGCTGGTTCGAAATTGTCCTCGGTGTCGCCAAGCCAGAGAGTTGGAATTGGCGGGGGGGAGAAGACGGACAAGGAGCGTGCGGGAGTGGATGGGAGGCCGGTCCGAGGCAGGACGGGTGAATTCTGCAGCAAAATATTTAATCTTTTCCCCGTTACTTCTTTTGTCCCCTTCCCACCTGACAATCCACTTCCCCCCCCCCCCTCCCTCCCCTCAATGTTATCGACATCCAAGATCCCCCAGCTTCCAGCTACCATGCCCACCACGACCGCCGGTGGTTCCCCCTCGCTCTCCCTCTCACCGCCCAGGCCGCAAACCCCGCTTAAACCGGAATCAGATTCCCCACAGGTTCTGCTTATTCATTCCTCTTTTTCGCATCCAATTCCCCAGAAACTGACGCTGTCCCCACAGTCTCCCTCCGTTTCATCCACCCGCCTGCCCTTTTTCTCTTCCACAACCTCCAACGGCTCCTCTTCCTCCTCCCCACAGCATCCCCCGCCTAAGAGATCTGCGTCGAGGTTCTTTAAAAAGTCGACAAAGTCCACCGCCGGCTCTCCTCCAAAGTCTCCAGACGTTGGCTCTCCCGCCCAAGAATACTCACAGACAACCATGCCACCGACTCATGCGGTCAAGGCGCATAGGCACCACATGCCCGATCTCAAACGCTTCCTCAACAACCGCTTGCACCACCATCCCCCGGTCGGTTGCGACCATAACGCCAGCCCTTCCTCTCCTACTATCCAGGTCTCTTCTACATCCTTCCCAGACCTAATTCCAGCCCTAGAAACCTCACCTGTAGAACCTCCAGCCAACCACTATCTCTCCATACCGGGTGTTGACCACCCTAAGAGGGATACCTCTCACTCCCCCAGGTCCAAGAGCGTTGACGCGCATTCATTTGCCGATTCACGCAAGGACGGTCGTTTGACCGGTTTCTTGCGCCGCGACCGCGATAAGGATGTCAAGTCCAAGTCTCATGGCCTTTCCAAGGAACGATCACTGGAGTTGGTGGGGGAAGGGGAACGGGTGGGAGGAGTTTCACTCGGGAGCAACCCCACAGAAGGCAGTCCCCCAGCGTCTGTGCGCGAACCTAAGTCAACACGGCCTAGCATAGACTCTCGTACCTCGCATGCTTCGGCTATCTCCACGAACAGCAAGGCTTACACCTCCGCTGTCCACCCGATCACATCGCTTTCCGAGGCCACACAAGCACATCTCGCCAAGAAGTATGGCAAATGGGGCCGAGTCCTTGGTTCGGGTGCGGGCGGTACCGTCAGGCTGATCAAGGGGAAACAAAATAGCGACATCTTTGCCGTCAAAGAGTTTAGACCCAAACGTTCTGGCGAGACCGAGAAGGAGTACCAGAAGAAGGTTACTGCAGAGTTTTGTGTCGGTTCCACTCTCAAACATCCTAACGTCATCAAAACCGTCGACATCGTCTGCGACCGCGGCCATTACTACGAGGTACTTCCAATGCTTACGTCCTGAGCATCCTTTGACCAGTGATGTAGGTTATGGAGTATGCACCTTACGACCTCTTTAGTGTCGTCATGTCGCAGAAGATGTGCCGTCCCGAGATCTACTGTGTCTTCCGCCAGATTTGCGAAGGCGTAGATTACCTCCACTCTATCGGCCTCGCCCATCGTGATCTCAAACTCGACAACTGCGTCATGACAACCGGCAACGTTGTCAAGCTCATCGACTTTGGCACAGCTGCCGTCTTCCACTACCCCGGGAAGAAGTTGACCAAGGCCAGCGGTATAGTCGGTTCAGATCCCTACCTCGCCCCAGAGGTGCTAGTCGACGAGACCTATGACCCGAGGAAGACCGATGTGTGGAGTGTGGCCATCATCTTCATGTGCATGATCCTGCGTAGGTTCCCTTGGACCATCCCTGACCCCAAGGCGGACCCCAGCTTCAAGGCGTTTGTCGCGGCGCACCCGGATCTTGTGGCGAAACCACGAGCACGATCCCCATCACCCAAGAAGATCCCCGCACCAGCAGTGGGAACTCTTGAGGTTCCCGAGTTGATGAACCGCACCAGACAGGTTTCTGTGGGAACCGTCGATTCTTCGGCGACCAAGAAGAGCGATGGCAGCATGGAAAGCGAACTCTCGCGCGGCGCAGACATAATCAGCATGAACACGGACGTGTCAAGCTCTTTCTCCCGCACCTCGTCCAACGATGACGTAGATCGGTCTTCCAGCATCACCGGCTCCACCACCCCGCCGAACCTACCAGGTGACGCTGCATCGACCAAGGAGACACGCGAGGACGAGTTTCGCAGGAACCTTTTGCAAACAGAGGGCGTGGCGAGATCCACCGTAACCTTGCCAGCTTTTACCAACGGTCTCCCCGACGCTGCTGCTGCCATTCGGCACCTTACCAACGGAGTTTCGCTGCAGTTGCGGCAGGTAGACAGCCCGGATGACTTGGATCTTTCCGTCCAAAATTTCGCCCGTCCTGGAACTTCTACAGAATCCCTTCCCACCACTGCGTTGGCCAACCCCCTTATTGAAGACCATGTCCACAACCGACCACCAGCAATTTCGATGACATCTGCCCCGATGCTTTCCGTTGAAGACAGCGAACCCATACCCACCGGAGCCACCAAATCATACGTTCCCCCGATCATCCCTCGCAACCGATCCGCTACCCTCAACGGCCCGTTGACCCCAACTCTCGATACCGACAAGTGCCCGGAACCCGTCGTCGACACTTCCGCGCTTGACCTTCCAGAACCAAAGAAGTCCGCTGTAAGGCGGCGGCGAGCAGATAGTAGTGCTTCGGTCGCTACCTTCCATCACGGGGGTGGTGCCGATTCTGTCTTCCGATTACTCCCAAGAGAAACAAGGAGCGCCTTAAGGAGGATGATGCACTTGGATCCTGCCCAGCGCTGCACGCTGACAGACCTACTCAAGGGCCGTGGAAAACATCCAGATCTCCTATGTGGGTGCAAGAACCATGCAGGCGGCATCAAGGGGGTTGACACTCCTCCTTCGTTCGAGTGCGAAGACCACAGGCTCGGAGAAGAGGACGACGGTGATGAGTGGTTGAAGTCAATTAACTGCTGTTCCATCCCAGATATCACTTCGAGCCACGTACACACGAAGGTCCTCATTGACGAGAAGCAACATAAGAGGCGATTCTTCTAGTGTTGTGGATCATAGTCAAGCTGTCTTGTTGTCGCTGATGCTGAGAAGTTGAACCGTCAGGAATGTATTATTCACCCGCTGGCGTGTTGCGCGTCTTTATAAGTTCATTCTATGTTCGTCTACTGATGCTGTGTTTTCTTTGTCCGTTCTTACAACCTTTTCCCTTTTCAAAGTATATCGATTCACTGATAATTCCAAAGTACAAGTTACGGTCGCAGGCTATACGTCTACCGGGTTTTCCGGCTCGGCACTCTTGCCCTCTTTGCGTCTATCCCTGTCTCCTGTGCTCCACCGCTCCCATCCACTTTTGCCCTGCTTGGGACAATATGTGTGTAGGTGGGCTTTGAGCTTTCATTCGTTTATGCGTTCCTCTCTCTGATACGGATATATATGCGATCACCTGTATGGCGTAGATATAGGGTCGGCTCAGAATTCGAACTTATGAGGTTGTTTAAACCTTCTTTCGTCCCTACTGAGTGACCGTCCGTAAGACTAGAAATGTCTTTGAACGGTGGTGCCAGTTGCAGAAGTTCGCGACCCGACAAAGGGTTGGGGCCTCTGTACCCTCCTTAAAAGTCCTCAGATATTCGTTTATATGTATGTACATGGTATGAGGTTACTATCCGTAACTTGGCTACACCGTATACACACGAGTCTAGGCGAATACCCAGAGCCCTCTTAAGGGAACTGTTCCATTGCGTCGGGCCGTGGATATTGTCTCCAAACCGCGCAACTGGAATCACAACGCGACCGCTGCCATTTTGCTCGCCAACTAGAAAAGTACACAACCCCACCTACCTCAAGCCTGTGAGATGCTGGTGCCATCGCTACGCTTGAAATTTGGATTTCATCGGCCTACGCTACGCGGGGTGTCCCAGATGCTCGAGGAGTAAACCTCGGCTAATGGAACCCTGCTGAAACGGATACGTATATTTTTAGCATTTCCGTCGCCCACGCTGTCGACCCAGGAAGTAAAACTCTTCGGTGGATTATCGTGCAGTCTGGTGCAACGGTTTGACACCTGAGGTGATCGGGGGAGACGGGCCGGGCTCCCACTGCAAAAAGAAACCACTCGATCGCCCAGAGGTTGGCTCCAGAACTCCGCAGTGCATTCTTAGCCCCGCGCCCGACCGGTGGGGTGCCTGTGTCAAAAACCTTTTCGACGGGCGACAATTTAATGAAACCAACGATATCGAGGCAAGTGTGGACCGTGGAACCAATATCACTCTCAAGACACCCATGTGGATCGGCACTTCCATCATCGGTTTAGCCGGATCGTTGGCAGGCTGGGGCACAGTGGCGCGGTCGGTGTTCTCGATCCGAACTTTCAGGCTTGCTCTTCCCCGGATCTCGTGTTTCGGGCCAAGAAGCGTCTTGTTGCTCCGGTTGAGTGTTTGAGGCAGCGTGGGCGTCCCTCCGACCCTTTTGTTTCCCGTTGCTTCCACCTGACATACCCAACGAAGTGGTACTTACTCTGCGCAGATGATTAGGAACGAACGCTCCCTCCTGATGCATGATAGCTCGCGGCGACCCTGGGTCCGTTCTGCTACCGGGTGCTTCAGACGAAACCTTGGATCAAAAACCGGTTGCGGGGGCTCTTTTTCTTTCGGTCTGGCCGATTTTTCATCACGTTGCTCGTCCGTCCGTCACCGACCGACGTTACCCCCCACCTCACCAACGTAATGGTATGGGGATAAACTGATAACGTCGTTTAGTGGTACAGATAAGTTCGTGACGCACACATTGGAGAATTGCCCTGTCCGTGAGTGCGGTTCTTATCCATGCCCGAACTGCCATCACGTGTAATAATTTTTACTTATAGCACGACGAGCGAGGTCTTGTCGTCTCAACAACCCGCCGCTTCATCTCATATCTCGCGTATTGCATTTTGCGCCCGAAGTATCGTCTTTCAGGGACCATGCGTGTGGTTCATTCGCGTCATCTCCACCTCCTCCAGTGCCTGGCTTACCACACATCCGGTATCCCCTCCCCTGCCCTCCTAAAGCACGATTTATCGTAAAACGCGTCAGATTATCTCTTTCGCGAAGATCTCACATGATGGAAGGGGGTACGGAGTGTTGCAACCAAGACTGGCAACGGCTACCCGAGGGGCTTTAAAAAGCGGTGGGTTACCGCCTGCACCAGTCTCCGCGTTCCTTCGAGCGGTTCCATTCCCCCTTCGAGCAACGTTGGACGCTTGCACGTTCAAGCAACCTTAACGACCCTACGACCAACTCGCTACCCCCCTCTAAGACTCCTTTCACCCTATCGACTTTCATTATTCCCGCTCATTTATCATCATGTTCATGAAGCTCCTCGTCCCCGTTTTGCTGGTCGTCTCTTCAACTGTCATTCCCGTCTTCTCGTTTCCTGGTCCGTCGTCTTCGTCCAACATCTTCGGCAGAGATCAGCATGAAGACGAGAACTCGACCCATTGCGATGGGGCCGTTCAAAAGTCTCTCCATTTGAACGACACTGCTACGAATTTCCCGGATTTCGAGTATCTGTGGCAAGGAAACGAGAAATTCCGATCGTCGGTCAAGAACTCTTCCAACCCTCACTTGTTGGAGGACTTGACGAAAAACGGACAGCACCCGAAGTTCTTGTTCCTGGGATGCAGGTTCGTGAATCCCCTTCCTGTCGGGCGTCATTTTCTGTAACTGATTTTCCGTTCTTTCCATGCAACGATCGCTTGTGCCAATTAGCGATTCTCGGGTCGATCTTCTCTGCCCCGCCGGGCGCTCTCTTCACCGAAAGGAACATCGCGAACCAGTTCCAACCTGACGACAGCAGCACAATCAGCTTTCTGTCGTACGGTGTTCAGACTTTGGGCGTCGGGGACATCATCGTTATGGGTCGCTACGGATGTGGCGGCGTCCAAGCTGTGCCATGTTGCCCAAACATAATGCGACCGAAGATTTCTCGGACAGTTCGATTCAGAGTTGGATTAGCCCGATTCGTCATACTTACTTGAACTCCAGCCGGTGAGTAACCCTTGAGCGGCTTTCCTGCGTTTGAAATTTAAATTTTCTGATGTCCGGACCCGGTTTTTTTTCTTTCGTTTCTTTCTTTTCCTTTCGGTATACTCGTGTTTACGTGTATCCAGCCCGGAGATCTACTCGCACCGCGAAGCCAACAAGAACGAGACCGCCGTCGACCCTCCAAAGTTCGATGACCCCACTTTCCGCGCTCTCGTCGAGGAGAACGTCAAGGTCTCGTTGTTCAACATCGTTAACGGCCCCGTCATGCAACAACACTGGGCTACCTACATCGCTCACGAACAAGCTCAAAATGGCACTTCCTCTTCCGCTCATCGTCGTGATAGCTCTGGCGCCCCTCTCAAGCCGGTTTACGTCCACGGTGAGTTTGACCCATTTTTTCGGGCACCCTCTCGTCCCCTCCCCCTTCCAAGCCGATCTATCGTACCTGGACAAGATTGACTCATACTTTTTGGCTTTTTATCTCTCTTCTCCCTTTTCGACAGGTTTCGTCTACGACATGAGCAACGGAGACGTCATCGACCTCGGGATTTGCTTCGGCCCGTACGGACCTACCTCCCAGGCTCCCCCTCAGGAAGCCGTCAAGCGCGCCGTAGACCAACACGCTCATGGCCACGCTCACCCGTAAACTCACACCGGTTGATCCCCAACAATGAAAGTCACCCATACCCACCACCCCCTTATAGTCCTCGGTACTATGCATCGAGGTCTTAATAAAGCGAACCGTAATTTATTTTTTCAAGTGTTCACGTTAAGCAGCTGGTTGTCGTTCACCTTCGGCCCGGGGTTTAGTCTCCCTAGCCGCTTGTTAGCTACCGAACACGATTGGATTCGGAACTTCGTGCGCCGGTATGGTGTGATTCGGTGTGGGTGGAGACCCTACATGAGACACAAGTGAGGACGATAACGAGAGCGAGTAAGACCCAAGCATCATGAAAAAATCGTGACGGCAATTATGTAGCAACATCAGTGTGTTTTGTAAGAAAACAGGAGAGATCATTACGAACGACGGTTTATACACATGGAAAATAAATCAGCAGAATCATCTTTCCTGGAAGGGTGCTCGTTCCGGTTACAATCCATAACGACTTACATCATGGAGGTGAAATTCCAGGCGACAGGGTCAGGCCAAATGGTCCAGACCCCCATCCTGGAGGAGATCAAAGGGTTGTACATACGTCGGAACCTCGTCATTGATGTTCATCCTCGTCGCCGTCTGTGGTTGGCTGCTTGTTCCTTGCCCGGTCCAATAGGGCCTGCATCGTTTCCTCCGAAACCTCAATCTCCAGCTGCTCCAGCTGTCCCTGTCCCTGCGCGCCATCGTTCTGGAGCTCGAGGAGGAAAACGGTGTCCAGATTGTCCGGGTCTTCGAGGATGACAGCTTTTTCTCGGTCAAAATTACCGATGCCTTTGCTACGCAGCTGGTTGACAATTTTAGCCAGCAGCGCATCGTCAATCGCTGGCACCTTGCCGTTTTTCCCGCTCTTTTCCTTGGGGAGTGGTTGAGACATCTGATCCCTGAACTCCTTCTCGGAAGCCCAGACGTGTAGAGGGACCTGATCCTCTACCTCGGGCGGGAGGTCGTTGCCCTTTAGCTCTTCAGCGGATTGGATGATCTCCCTGCATCGGATGGTGGATTGTTCCTGGGAATCGCGCCGGGAGCGGAATGCAGGATCACCGCACAACCGCGGCGTTTGGATGACAAGGACATAATGGCAGGTGGTCGTCTCCTTGATAAACAAGATCGTGTCCGTGACGGTCATCGAGCAGTGGAACTATCAGACGTGAACAAAGGGTTGGTTAGTTTGTCAACGCTAACCCCTCGGCGAAGGCATCGGGGTACCTGGATCTCAATCTCTCGTTCCTTTCCAGTCTTGTCGCATAACGTGCCATCTCCCCAGCGCTGGATGAGATAGCGACTACCGATACCTCGGGCGAGTTCAAGATTGACGGCGAGAGCGTTCTGCTCTGCGACAGTTAGATCGGCGCCCGACTCAGGGGTCGTTGCTGGGGCCTGTCCGAGAGTATAGGCTTCCCACTATGCCAAGGGAAGACAGTCAGAGATGACGGCACAGGAGGGGAGGGAGGGGAAGGACCGGACAAACCTCGGTGTCCTCCTCGGGCTTATAGCCTAAGAGCGTAGTATAATATACAAATTGAGAAGAGGGAAGGAGGAATGCAGGGTGAGAGAGGGACTCACCGATGTGGTGAGGGTGTGTATGTACCGCTTCTCTGAATTGGCGAACGTGGGAATTATGGCAATAGGAATATGTAAACCAGCCCTGTCTGTGCTGAAAGGGGAGAGGACATCATTTAGGGCAAACAAAGGCAACGGGAACGAAACGTAAGGAACTGACGTAGAGGCATTTACCGGAGAGGGCCTGGAGCAAATTCCAGCTTTGAATGAGGGTGGTCTCTTCCGAAGAATCCTCGAGATGAGAAGGATTATCTGATATTGGCGGCTCGGGGGGGATGAGACAGAGATAAGAATGGTTTGGTCCCATCTTCATTAGTTCTAGTTTATACAGTGGCCCTGGCTCGTGTGATGGGGGCGACGATAGGGATTGTGATGGCTGTTCCTTTATTCGCGCGTTTAGTTCAGCATTGACCCGTGCAGGAACGATTATACCTCTGTCGGATCTATCCCCTTGAGTTTACTCCATGGAGAGTTCTTGGATACCCAAGGCTCCTCGAGGAATTCCAGGAGACCACCCTGCAGCCCATCGTGCAACCAGCGTTCCGCGGTCTCGTTCAGGACCGGAAGCCCATTGAGGAATGTGACGTCGTATTTTGGAAAGGCGTGGGGGTCCTCTGGAATTAACGAGGCATGGATTGTTCCAGATATGGCGTGCGTAGAGTAGAGACCGAGGAGGATGAAGAAGATATAGAGGGAGGAGGGCATGACCTTGTGCTGGGACCGGTCGAGCTGTCGCGCGAGACGTTGTGCGAGATTCGAATGATGTGCACGTGGCCAATCGAGAGGTGACCGGGAATTTCCACCAATGCGAGAGACACGCTTTGACCATCCCGAAGACAGGAATTTCTATGAGTAATTTTTTATTTCCAAAGTGCCCGACAGTTCGACAGCGAGCGGAAACAATAATTCGAGGGGGGGGAGCCCGCAATGCTGGGGAAATCGCCGGTTTAGTTGCCGGTAATATCCGCGAGCACCGCCGATTGACCTAGACGCTGGTAACTGTTCCCCGTCCCCCCCTCCTCGCCGACGATGGGCTCTCTGGCGGATAGAGAGAGAGAAAATACGAAAAATAATGTTATCGGTAGTTTTATGATTGGAGGGGCGGGGAGCAGATGAATGTACTTTGTTGTTTATTGATATCATTTTCCACGCGAGAATATTCTATTCTGTTAACCGCCTTTTTTTATATCATTTCCCAACTCTCCCTCTTCTTCAAAAAAAAAGAGGGCCCGCTTTTCCAATCCTTCTCCCATCCCCTCCTTCTCCTCCCTGCCTCCCCGCCCTCAACCGCGCGTCCTACAATCCGTTATCAATGTCTGGTTCTCCCCCGCGCGAACCCGCAGACGATGCTCCTGGGCAGGGCACAGCGGCTGACCCTGCCTCTAACACCGGTCAGTGCCCCATTCAGTATCCCGGTTTGCTTCCGCGCCCAATCTCACCCTCCTTATCGTCCTCCCCTCTCCCTCTGTCACTCCCCCGAATCCAAATCTCTAGCTGCTGCTACAGAAACTCCTGCCAAGCGTGGTAGAGGTCGCCCCAAGGGCTCGAAGAACAAGAAGTCCGGCACTTCTGCCACAGAGGCGACCGGCGAGGAGGCACCCAAGAGGAAGCGAGGCCGGCCCCCCAAGGTACGCATCATTCTTATCTCGCCTACCTGTCGCATCCCGTCTTCGCATCATTCATCATTCTCCTATTCACTTTCCCACACAAACAGAGAAAGGCTGAGGATGAGGGCGTCGAACCCCCACCCAAGCGTAAACGCGGTCGCCCTCCCAAGAATCCCAAGCCGGAGACCGATGAAGACGCCGATCATGTTGAACCCGCTGCTGAATCAAGCACCGCGACGACCACGACTACGACGAAGAAGAAGAGGGCAGGTCGACCGCGCAAGGTCGCAGACGCTTGATACCACCTACTACCTTTCCTATTCCGAGGCGACTACGATCGCCCAAGAACGTTTAATCCCCCATGTACAGGACTCCCCTGTCCATAATATCGCGCACCACACTCTCTAGTACCTCCCGGCACATATGTGGGCTCTGTCTCCCGTTTCTAACCTGTATTCATCTCCTCTCTCTCTCTCTCTCTCTCTCTCTCTCTCTCTCTCTCGC
>Ga0307515_10013064_pt1 | contig 15550 bp, 16 predicted proteins | sample 17_EM_MG_FD_194513 | JGI IMG/M metagenome (GOLD analysis project Ga0307515, IMG submission 194513) | Populus trichocarpa ectomycorrhiza microbial communities from riparian zone in the Pacific Northwest, United States - 17_EM | ecosystem: Host-associated > Plants > Roots > Unclassified | place... | reverse complement strand
CGCCAGGACGTATCCTACTCAGAGTTGTCGATCCAAAGCGGCGAATGCTGTCCGAGAGGTTTACCAGCACTCCCTCACTCTGGTTCGACTCCTTTGTTTCAACCGCACCGAACCCGTACCACTGTTCTTCATCGCCAGAAAAACCCTGGCGTCCTTCCTCGCTGTCGTGGGCACTGTCTTTACCCCGCGTGCACCTTCGAAATATTGTCACAAGGGCGATGAGTAACAGGAGTCCGCCGATGATACCGAAAGCGATAGCAATACCGAGAAGTACGTGAGATCTAGCCTTTTGCTCTGCTGAAGTCGGGCTCGAAGTGTTCCTTCCTTGATCCAGAGAGAGGTTTAAATTCGCGTGGGAAGTGGAATGGGTGACACGGGAAAACGCCGTAAACGTAACTTTGATCGCGTCACCTTCGAAGGTCGGAGGGATGGGGCCGGAGAGCAGCATGGTTTTGTTGTCGAACACAAGGAAACTGTTCGAGCTCTCAGGCTCGAAAGTAGCAGTCAGGTTGACATCCGCAGGAGATCCAAGATCGGTCCGCCCAGAAAGGAAGCCCGCAAGTTTGAAGTTAACCGTTTGACCAGGAGTGACTTGTAAATCCTCGAATGTCTCCGCTGAAAAGAAAGACGGGACAAGGGCAATCGAAACGTTCGTATGTATCCTCTGGCGGAAACTCGTGGTGATCTCAACGGGGAGTGGAGACAATGTCAGGGTTCCCAGGTCATCGGGAGGCTCCCCACTGAGGCGGCGAGCCTTGCTCTCGTATTTCAGCCAGGAACCAAACGGAGAGGTATCGATAAGAACTTCAGAGATATTGGCGGATTGTATGGGGCGACCGTCAATCAATAACCCAGAGTAATCAAGGGATGACCTGGGAACGATTCTCAATCGAGGGGTAGTAACTGGAAAGCAGTGGTTACGCACCAAAGCGACAGGTTGAACGGCGCCGCCGTGGTAACGTTGATTGTAGGCAGTGGGCGGATGGTCCTCAATTCGTGCGCAGCAACAACCACATCGAAAGGCGACTGAGCACTTGAATAGCCATTCTGATCGATGCCATGCAGGGAGAGGGGGATGGTTGTAGGGGAGTCACTGGGGCGGATATACGGTGTGACTCCGGAGAGAGTGCTAGAGGCATTGTCAAACCTGAGCCAAGACGGAAGAGCTGAACCGTCTGCTTGAGAGATCGCATAACGGACAACGTCGCTGAAGGTGTTACTCTCGAATCCAATACTGAAGGACCAAGACGGAGGTATACGCAGAGCAGGCCGTCCAGAATACAAGGCAGAGGTCGAATCCAATGCGAAAACGGACGATAGAGATGGGTTTGACTGCTGGAATTGTGTTTCCAACGGAACGTTGAGAGTAGGAGCTGAATAAGAGGAAACACAGATGGAAAAGTGGGAAGTCACGGTGGCAGATGAGGAACCTTGACGAGCCGTTACGTTTATCCGTGGAAGCCCCTCGTCGTGCACAGATGGTGTGCCACTGAATGTGCGGGTCTCCGGATTGAAAGACAACCAAGAGGGGAGGCCAGATGCAGTATAAGACAAGCCAACCTCGGAGTCCACAGAGAACGAGTGATCCGAGAACGTCCATGTGTACGGCTGACCGATGCGAGCAGTAGGAGCTAGTTGATCTTGCAAAGGAAGGTTGACAGTGAGGGAGGCAAGTCCGTGTACCGTGAACAAACAAAGAGAGAGGAGGATTGCAAACATAGTGTGCTGATAAAAATTGCGAGTACGTGACGCGGAGAGTCGCCCTGCGACCGTCTCTAGGAAGGTGAAAGCGGGGGAAGATGAAGGGAAAGAACAAGAAGAGATGTTGAACGGAGTGTTCAATCCGCCGCGTGACGAGTTGATCAGTCACATTTGCACACAGGGAGTTCACGATGCTCCACGCAAACGGTGGAGTAGAGAGAGCGGATAAGACCTAAACAAATTATGGACAAAACTAGCGTCTATGTGCATCGTGATAACCTACGCTCCCGGGATAAACGGACCCAAACCGGCTGCTTGCACCTTCTCCGGGGCCTCCTTGTTTAACGCGCCGATCAGCTCTATCAACCCAGCCCTGGTCTCGTCATTAATCTGGTCAACCATGGACGGTTCAAGGACAGCCCGGAACACCTCTAACAGCTTGTCTGAATAGGGGTGCAGCGCCTGAGGATTCGTACCGAATAAGTGGAAGATAGCCTTGAAGACTGGCGGGTTTTCAAGGAAGTCGTGACGCAGGGGTAGTGCATTGATGACAACCGGCAGGACCTGGTCTAGAGGGACAGCAGCGCTGTTGCGCACGATGAGACGCGAGATAGCGCCAACGGCGTTATCGTGCGACTTCCACTTTGAGAGGGTTGAACCAGGAGGGACTTCGAACAACGGGCGGAGGGCTGATAAGAGGTGGAGATAATGGGGTGACAAATCTTTCTGGGAGTGTTCCACGAGGAGGCCAGCAGCGAATGCTGCATTACATTGAACTTCTGGCTCCTCGTCACCCAGAGCCAGGTAGAAAAGTTCTAGCAATGGCTCAGTTGTTGGGGTGATCTCACTCTTCATTCCAGTGATAATCTCCGACAAGGTGCCGATTGCTGCGGTGCGGTCACCAACGGAGCGATTCTTCTTCTGTGATAACAGGTGATAAACTTTTCGTTGGCCAATTCAGCGAGTGGGTGACTTACGTAGTATTTCACAACGAGCGGATAGAAAGTCCGGAAGAGCGGAGTGAACGCAGCACCTAGGGTTGTAGAAAGGGCGGCAACAAGATCCCCAGCGGAAGCGATGAGCATCGTGTCGTATTCTGCGGTTTCTTCGGGTAGTTCCTCAGCCTCGTCCTGATCAGGATCTTGTTGGCAGACAGCCTTCTGTTCGAGAACAGTGGCGGCCAACGTGCAGATTTCGTTTATTTCTGAAAATCATGAATATCTGCGAACAGCGCAGAAGAGAGCAAGACCCACTCGTTTCAATAAATGCTGGTCCAACCTTATTCAAGGTCTCTGCAAGAGCCACGCAGAGTGAGGAGGTCACTTTCCTGCCATATTTCTATTAGCACCAAATCCAAAAATTGCGAAGTTCATAAGGAGATCAGAATTTTCAGTGTGATGAAGTTGTTCTCCCGTGCACGGTGGCATCGAAGTGAGCTGAGTAAATCATTCATCACGTGACAGCGCGGGTGGCTGGAGGGGAAACGGGTCAAACGACTAACTTGTTATCCTCTGTCTGGAACAGTTCGAATAATGGTGGCAAAACGTGACCGATCAGAGTCTTGACGGTCTGGTCCAAAGGAGGGGTCTAGAGAGAATCTATCATGTACCGCACCAGCAATTGGAGGTCGTTCACTTACGTTCTCCAAGCCGGGTTGCCACTCGGCGGGGTTGCTCAAATCGTACATTGTCCGGATGATTTCCAAGAGCGACTCCAGTGAGCTCTTCCTAATCCCGTCATAGTAGTGCGCAAGTTGGCCAACCAGTTCGACAGTGCAATCCTCGACGTAAGGCAGGAAGTGGGTACCGGTGGAGTCGAAGAGTCCACCGATGGTGTCTGCGGCAATCTCCTTCTCGATACAGAGCACGCTGTTAACCTCAAGCATCTTGTCGATATCGATCTCTTCAAAGGTGTCGACCCTGACGGCAGTCAAGGGGCTACTTCCTGAAGCGAAAGCTTCCGCGGCACCGGCTTACACATGTTGTCAGCACACACCCACTAAGTCTGCTATTAATGGCCTACCGACGGTTTCCTCCTGAACTTTCTCGTCTTGTTTCAGACTCTCCATGAGGGCGGAAACGACATCAGATAAAAAAGGCGCGAACTCTTCCTCAAAAACCCGTGCCATAACACCAAAGAAGAGGAAACTGCATTCCTTCAGTCTAGAATTACCGGTTGTGATGCCGGCGAAGGCATGTTTCATCATGTCCGGGAAGAAAGGGCGGAACACGTCCTTCCCAACGGCCTCAGCAAAGGTCCCAAGGGCGTCCATCGTGATTCCTCGCAACTCGACCTCTTCACCTTCCCCAGTGAGGAATAGGTTGGACTTCAGGCGGTCCATAGTAGCGTGAAAGTAGGGTAAGAATTTGTCGCCAGAAGCATGAGCGGCACTCCCAATTGCACCGATGATAACCGACTTGACGGAGATTGGTGTCGTATCGAGGAGACCAACGAACCTCTCCATGATCAGAGGGAGGTATTTATTGATTGCATCCCCCATGATTTCGAGGAGGGCATCGAACGCAGTGCATGCGGAACGTTGAGTCACCGAGTCATCCAACAGACGCATCAACACCTGTAAACCGTTAACTTGAGCAAAAATACACGGACGACAATACTTACTGGGATCAGTACTTCGTGCTTGGAAACACACTCTTCTTCCATCCATTCACACAAACAGCTGAGAGCAACACAGGTCGCCTTGCGTACGCCAGCGTCTGGATCGCTAAGGCCGGTCTCTATTACAGGCCACACATGTTCCATGATGGGCGTCATGTATTCACTGCAACCTTCGACCGACACACCAAGGGCGAGCATCGCGCCGCGGCGGAGATTTGCATCTGGGGATTGAAGGTATTGTAGAATAAGAGTCCGGAGAGGGGGGAAAACTTGGGTAGGGGGGAGAGCGGTGGCCAGACTATCAATTATTCGCAGTGCCGACTGGAAAATACATCAGAGACAGACAGTTCTGCCAGGAATTTCACTACTCACACGACAAGGTGCATCTTCATCAGAGTCTTCGGGTTCCGGCTCCGCAGTGATGGGCATAAGTCCTTGTAGGATAGCACCGGCGAGACCTTGGTTCTGAACTTTTGACTTCTTACTACATTGGGCGGTGAGTAAGTGTTTATCTGGACTGCAGCGGTACGACCTACTATTCGACAGTCCAAGCTAAACCGTTCAGGGCAGATACCCGCAGATCGGAATCATAATTGCGATTTCCACCGCGTCCCAGAAGGAATTGAACAAGGTCAGGAATATGTCGGCTGAGTAATGGGGTTTCCTACGAGTGCGTTTATATCGAATCGAAGTGGACAAAAGCGGAACTCGACTTACCAGAACTAGGAGGGTCTCATAAATATCCATAAGGGTGGAGGTACCACTGCTATCTCCATTGTCTAAGCATTGTCCGATAACGTTCATGAGCGGCGGGAGGAGTGATTGGAATTGACGCTGTCGTATCGAATGAACCGGTGTGGTGGAAGAGGCAGTAGTTGCGGAACTCACGATCGCGTCTTTGTCCTCTCCGTCTATGTAGGTAGCAATAATCCCCATCGCTCTAAAAAGGTCTGAGAACCGCACATTGCCAATTGGAAAATCATCCCTCACTTGCAAGTTGTGATCCTCACTTCCAAACTTTCGGGGTCGTTCAGGAGTTGAGCAAAAAGCTGGAAGAACTGAGCTATATGGGACTCGAGTGTATCCATGACCTCTTCCAAAACGGTGTACAGGATAAAAATGCCGAGCTCGCGCTGGGCAGCAACGGGGGAGGTCATAGCGGAGTGAAGGAAGGGCAATAGTTTTGGCCACTGTTGCAATGGGATTTCATGGGAAGCAATTGCTGCGATCACCCGAGCAGTTGAGTGTCGCACAAGTTGACTATTCACCGGATTAGTTCGAGCCTGACGCATGGTTTGGAGCTTAAAGGATATACTTTTGTTCTCGAACGATCAAGTCTGGGAGGTGACTCTTGATTTGGTCCCGTTGATCCTGAGGAAGATTAACCCACAGAGCACCACTCTTCTGCAATATTCGCTTTCGGAGTTCTACAGCTGCCAGTTGACGGATCTTGGAAATTTTGGAGTTTGAATTTCGTCTTCAACATGTCTATCCGGATGATTGCACTTACGGGTTGATCAGGAGAGTCGGCAATTATCTTAGAGAGTGCAGTTATGCACGCGGGGGAGGTATAAAACTCTGTGTTGAGTGTTGTGGTGGCCTGGACGTGAGGGTGAGAATTTGAGCTTAGACTTTGCACGAACGATAAGACATACAGCTCTTAGCGTAGCGGTGTCATTAGAAGTGGATTGAGTGAGGAGATTATGAAGAGACTGGACATAATTTGGCTGGAAAGAAACACAGGTGAACAAGGCTTCATCGAAAAGTTGCCAAAGATGGGAACGTACGTCCATAGTGGATGGAGATCGTGGTGGACGTGTAGAGACCACACGGACTACCAAAAACCTGATCTTATCCGAAACGGAAATTTTCTGTAGTCACGTGAAAGTCACGTGATTGGAAACGGCGATCACGTCCCGTGGTTCCGGAAGTCTCCGGTCGGTTGCATTGCCCGCCCAAACTCAAAATCATCGGTTGAGCTTGTTCGTTCGGTTTCCGAGCGTTGATGCACTATGATATAGAGGGTAAGGCAAGTTCGATACACTCCTTTGTTTGGACTAGGTTGAGAAAATTTCCCGCAAGTTGAGGTATTCGTGGATGATCTGCCAGCGATCCGTCGTGACACGAAGAGGGTGTCATATAATGGTCATTGAGCGTACAGTGCAACAATCAGCCCACAAAGTCCAATAAAACCCACCTATTCCTCCCAAAGCATGCGACTCGCACTCATTTAATTCAGTGGCCGGCCACGAATTTATCGGTACTAGTTACGATCTGACCCTGATCTCCTGGTCCACCCATCGAAGACAACCCATATTCGCCCCGTATTACGGTCTTGAGCTTCGGATGTCGCGAAGCTGCTCACTATGGCGGTCGGCAGGGTAACGCGCACCGCGGACTCACAAACCAGCACCTCTTCTAAGCCCTTTCACGTGTTGGGTGGCTAGCCTTGCCCCCAAGCTGGATCCACTCGCGCGGGCTCGTTCCCGATGTAGTCCATCACGGAAGGGCGAAGCTCTAGGCATTTGTATTCTCTCTGGATGGCCCGGGGCCTTGGACTTTTCGAGGAGGACCCTAGTTCCGTGATGGAGACTTGACTGTCAACCCTCGGAAATTGCCCACACACGCGTCCTCCACGAGCCCTGCCCGCGAGCCTGGCGGGTGAATGCGGAGACCAAAACAGAAAACGCGATGTGCTATCCACGGTCCAGGGTCCGATGCGGAATCGTCATACCCAGTCGGTAGCACCCTCCCCATCGAGTACGTACGCGTACTCAGCACCATCCACCGACTGGGGCAATACATTACGCCCGCCGACTCGCCTCCTACGTACAGCATCCCTGAAACGAATTCCAATCAAGTCACTATTGGCGTTATCTTCGCTCCCCTTTGCACATACGAACCCTCTCTAACGGGCATATCCCTCGCCGCCCTCACTCGAACGAGTTTTATGTTAACACCGCTCATCTTGAGTAACGCCGAGGCAGAGTTTCGTAAAACCAGTGGTTTCTCATATCGGGGACTTCTAGATTCTGGCCTCTCAATTCTCACACTGATTCAGTCCTCCGACCAGCCGGTCCCAACCCCAGCTGGGGATAACACCTGATACGCAAGGATCAGTCAAACCATGGCGTATTGCACTATTTCAACAACCTACGCCGCTTCCATTCCACATGAGGCATCGCCAACGCACAGCTCTGCCTTCTGTCTAGACCATCGACAGGCACTGTCCCTCTTGTGATGCCACACTCCCCCTACTATAATCAGACGTGCTGGAATCCAGTTGTTTGTCGCAGGTCGCACATGAGTTGATCATACGCTTCACTCTCCCCCTAAGTTGGCGACGACTTTTTCACAACATGGTTTTCATTCAACTAAACTGGCTGGTATCCTCACCTTTTGGGACTACAAAAGCGGGCGATAAGCATCACCAGCGACAACGACCCAACCACCACTCCCACCCCCGACCAGCCAGACGATGAACTTCGCTTCCGGACTGCAAAACATGATCAACGCAACCTGTACGCGCCAACGGGACCACTCGGGGTGGATTCACGAATGGTGCGCCTTGGCCTCTTCTTGTGCGGACGAGTGTACTCACGACCCCACCCAGCGATGACTTCAACAACTTGTCAGATATTGCCGAGAGTCCTACGAGGCAGTCCACATCCCGTCAGCGGCCTACCCTCCGTCAGGGCTCGTCATCCTGGAGAAGAAAGGCAGTCGTTGCTTGGAAAGATAGTACCGGAGCGTTGCGCAGGATCAACCACCGACGAAGCTCATACATTCCATCTGGATTCGAGATGGTCGCCTCTCGATTCTCCTGGATTTATATCCACGCACGGCAGTGAACGTTCATGGCGGCCTCTAACCACAGATTCGTCGAACATTGGGATCGTTTTTATTCATTATTTATCCCTGAGCTATGTTTAACAACCTAGGAACGTGCCCGTATCATGTATACATCATGTATGTATGTTGTGTTTAGGTTTCTCTTCGTTATACGCCCTTATTGCCAGTATCTCAAGTAGCAGTAGCGCTTGTTCACGGAATGATCGAATGGGGGATTTTTTGGACTCAGACTGGTGTCACCCAAATGTTCACCTTGCGACGCCCTACACTCAGAGCTGGCCATGTGTTCCGCCCCACACTTCAGCCACGCCTCGTATCCACAAGCTCGCGAGCGCCACAGAACCCGCTGAAGAAGGGCCTCTATGCCACCGTGTTTACCGTCTCAGCTGGACTGTTCGCCGTCTACTACCTCGACTCCCGGTCGGCAATTCATCGATATATCATCACCCCCACCCTCCGATACGCTCTAGACCCAGAGACATCGCATAGGGTCGCTGTGCGTGCCCTCGCGAGTGGTTTAGGACCCCGGGACACTCAGGTTGATGACGAAAGGCTCAAGTTGGAGGTATTCGCAACTTACTCCGCTTCGGAAGCATGATTTAACATTGTCAAGTTAGCTTTGGGGAACAGAAATTTCTAATCCAGTCGGGATGGCTGCAGGGTTTGACAAAAACGGGGAGGCCGTTGACGGTTCGGCCGGATTCATATTGTCGACTTCACTTCAATGACCGGACTCCCACAGGTTTACTTGACCTCGGGTTCAGCTGGGTGGAAATCGGAAGTATTACACCAAAGCCTCAAGTAGGAATCGTCATCCCAAAAGCCGCGTAATCCTGACACATTTGACAGCCAGGCAATCCTCGGCCTCGGGTATTCCGCCTTCCAGAAGACGGCGCGTTGATCAACCGGTATGGATTCTCATCCGATGGGCACGCATCGGTCCTCTCGCGGCTGCGGGCCCGGATTTCGCCGTTCCAACCCGAAAACGTCGATGTCCCCGCATCTCTGCGTCCTCGCTCCGTCCTCGCAGTCAACCTGGGCAAAAACAAGACATCCCCTGCCGATTCGATTGCTGACTTTGTGTCCGGAATCAAAACGTTCGGCCCGTATGCCGACGTGTTGGTGATTAATGTCTCCAGCCCAAACACGCCTGGGCTTAGGTAAGTTTCTATCTTTCTCCGAGTTCCTCGCTTGGTTACAACATGTGCAGGGGGTTACAGACGCGCTCTGCGCTGACACATCTCTTAAATGGAGTGAATGTTGCTCGTAAGGAGGTCGTTTCGGCTACCCGTGCCACCCGAACGCCCAAACTTGTGGTCAAGATCGCTCCAGACCTGAGCGAGCCCGAGCTTTTGGACATTGCTTCGGTTATCAAGGAGTGCGATGTTGACGGGGTCATTGTCAGCAACACAACTGTTTCACGACCCTCAAGCCTCATAAATCGTACGTTCGTTCGAGTCACGCGTAGGTCCTGGTGGTGCTGAAAACTGTGCAGCGAACAAAGGAGAGCAAGGGGGCCTTTCTGGCAACCCACTGAAGCCATACACTCTTGCCACACTCAGGGTCCTCCGGCCCCAAATCCCTGCGTCCATCCCATTGATTGGCTGCGGAGGCATCTCAACAGGTGATGACGCTTTAGAGTACGCGAAAGCAGGGGCATCCCTGGTCCAGATCTTCACCAGTTTCGGTTACGATGGTGCCGGTGCGTGCCGGCGAATCAAGGACGAACTGAACGAACTATTGGCCAAGGAAGGGACTACATGGCAAAACGTTGTTGATGATGCAGTCAATAGGTTGTCCTGGAAACCTGCAACCCCTCCGGTTTCCGTCAGGGTGGAGGAACCGTTGAGTGTGCGAGTTCTTATCAACGAGGCCAAGGAGTTGGGAACATTGTTAGATCAGCTGAGCGAAAAGTTCGCCAATGAAGATGCAGTGGGTATCCCAACACCGCCGCTATGATAGAGTGTAGTAGAAGATAAGCTTGAACGTAGAAATAACCTTGACCGTCGGGTTCTCTGCAGCCGTATCACGTGCCCTTCCGACGATTGCCCGGAGAGAAATCTCTCCGCGACGATTTCCCTGCGACCTAGGGAGTGTACGCTCGAGGCTATAAATGCTCTAATCCTTTCGTAATCTCCTATCCTTCCCCCTCCTCCCCTTCCGTCTCCTACTCTCTGATCTGTCTCTTCCCGACTTCACAAAAACCATCGATTCCGGAAAATCCTGATGGCCATTCCCGAAGACGTCACCCCCCAGTCTCCCGTCGAGGAACAGCCGGTAATTGGTCTGATTGGCATGGGTGCGATGGGCACGATGTATGCCCAGCAACTGGCAGACGCTGGATGGAAGAAGTGCGCACACTTGTGACTAAACTCAGCTCGTCCAGCTGGATGATAACCCCAACAGGATTTACGTCTCTGATCTGCCGCGCAAGTATGACGCCCTCAAGGAAAAATATAAAGGTGTCACCCCGCCTCGCTACAAGTCCTATTTGGCTTCCTCTTGCTTACGTTCCGACCCCTAGACGTCCCTGCCATTACTGTCTTACGAGATGGTCACCTCGTCTCAAGAGTCTCAGACTTCATTATGTACTCGGTTGAGGCAGAGTTCGTCGATAACGTTGTCGCTCAATACGGCCCATGTGAGCCTTCCCCCTTTTCGCTGGACGTCCGCTAATGCACCTTCGCAGCGACAAAAGTCGGCGCAATCGTTTCTGGTCAAACATCTGTGAAGGCTCCTGAGAAGGTATCATTCGAGAAGTGGCTTCCCAGCGACGTGAGCATTGTGTCGTGTCACTCGCTACACGGTCCTACCGTGTCCCCGGTCGGCCAACCCCTGGTTTGTCCTTCGCCAAGTTGCCGTGCAATATCTTTCCCCCTAACCTGGGCGCATCAATCTAAAAGGTCCTTATCAAACATCGGGCTTCTGACGGAGATCTTCGACTCGTAGAAAATATCTTACGTCATCTCAAGTCGCGTTACGTCTACCTATCATATGAGGAACATGACGAAGTGACTGCGAACACCCAGGCCGTCACCCACGCTGCATTCCTCAGGTAAGAGCACGAACCCTTTCTGGCAATCGTGGGATCAACCCCTCGCATCATTTATCATCCTCATGGTTGCTGGCTGTAACGCTAACCATATACCACGATTTATTTGCAGCATGGGCACGGCGTGGGCTTGTTCAGAACAATATCCCTGGGAAAATGGCAAATACGTTGGAGGAATCGAAACCGTCAAGGTGAACATTATGCTGCGCATATACTCCAATCAATGGCACGTCTACGCCGGTCTCGCCATCCTCAACCCAGCGGCCCGCGTCCAAATCGACCAATACGCTCGGAGCTCTCTGGAGATCTTCAAGCTGATGCTCAACGTCGACGAGGAGGGTTTGCGGAAACGGATATACGCAGCCCGAGACAAGGTTTTCGGACCCGCCCAGATGTGCCGCCCCATGCTGTTGTCGGAGGACATTCTTGATCAATTCAGTCTCGGGCGCCTGTCTCCTCCGAACAACCCAAGTTCGCCTGTAAACAGTGCGCCTGCCTCACCTACCAAACCAACTTACGGGAAGCTCGACACTATTAACGGCAAGATCGACGGCAAGGTCGGCGGCAACCGCGCCCCACGTCACGATACCAATTCTCATCTATCTTTGTTGGCTATGGTCGATTGTTGGGCACAACTCAATATCCAACCGTTTGTCCACCTCGACCTCGCGGCGACTCCACTGTTCCGGATGTGGATTGGCGTCGCCGAGATTCTCTTCCGTTCGCAATCCCGTCTCGACGGTGCTATTCATTCCGCCATCCACAATGTGTCCCACCGTTCCGACGATCTAGAGTTCGTGATCGCAGCTGGAGGATGGAGTCGTTGCGTCTCTTACGGAAGCTTTGGGCTGTATGAGCGGCGGTTTAGTGAAACCGCTAACTTCTTCGAATCGAGGTTCGAAGAGGCGACTAAGGTCGGGACTGCCATGATCAAGACCATCATGGATAGATCCCTATGATGGCATTTCGCTCTTCCTTCTCTCCCTTATCACTTCTATTTATTCGCTGTCTATCTGGGTTCGTGTCGTCGGTCCCCTATCCCCATTTCCCTCCTTGCTCTCTGTTCCCTATATATTTGTGTCTTGTGACTCCTCCTTGTTGTTCTCTATTGCCGCCATTCTTGCTGTTCGCTTCGACCTGATCCGTGCCCTTGCTTGATGTACCCTAGTGTCCGCCGTGTATGGATGTAGTATGTGAATCATGTATGAATACATTGGGACGTACCCGCAGTCGATGAAATGTGGCTGGGTTCGGGAAGCTATGAACGATAAAGGCAACTCGCAGTGTGGTTTGTCGCGCGAGAAGGGGTTATACGAGCTGAATGTTGGATGGGATTCAAAATAAACATCGGGTTGTACAGTGAAGGAATACTCCGAAAACAAAAATACGATAGTGGAAACAACGGACATAATTCGATACAAGACGACAAGTAAACGGTGACAGATAGGGTGTATGTGTATGGGTGTGTGTGGCGTGGATAGGGTCTGTATATATGTCTATTGCTCCACGGCATTCCAGAGACGTTTATAACAGTCATGAACAGGGGCTAAAAGGGCACAGAGAGGACATAAAAATTATTCATAATAACGTACCGGACCTCGATACAATGCACGTCGAAGGGTGAAGGGGTACCACGGTATAGAAGGCTGGAGACGTCAAGAGCTGGGAGGTAGGGAAGCGTGAAGCGCAAATTGCGAAGGAAGAGGGTACCATCGTGGGGGGGGGGGCTCTTCAACCGAGCACACCAAGGCGGCTTACGGACCCTAACCCAAGGAAGCAGGAAGGTCAAGTTTCAGGTGTCTGGCAAGGGTCGTTTGTGACCGGCAGTAGCAGGGGAGGGCAACTCGAATCGGCCATCTCGGGGGCGTTTGGAGGGGACAACCAAAGGGGCGATTGAATCACTGTACGACCGATTATGCCGTGGTCCTCCCGACGAAGAGGGTCGGTTGTAGGACGAGTTTTCGGGAGTGACTTCCAACGGGACGATCGAGGTTGAACCGGGGGTAGAGGGCGGAGGGTTAGGATGCGAGTGATGCAAGCCAGGAGGAAGAGGAAGGGCAGAAGGGTGCTGTAGAGCTGTGATCGTCGAACCAGATCTACCACCCGACAGGACTGGCGCGGACGCACGCCCTGCAGCGTCCACGCGAAGCGTTTTTTTGGCCGCTCATCAGTTCCTTCGGTGCTCCCATACGACGGCGCGGCGGTTACAGGGCCTAGAGTATGTCTGAACTGCCTCGACGCCGGTCGGTGGGGAGGTTGGTATTGCCTGCTGGTCGGAATCTCGCGTTCTGTGACAGGCGGATTAATGTCTCCTGATAGAATAGTTCGCGAGGACGATGGAAGAGCTGTCACGGAAGGGCGTGTGGTTACCGAATAGGGATCTGAACCATATTCGGGAGCCATGTTGTATGAACCAGACGTCGATCTCCCATGGACGTATGGAGGGTTGGAGGGACCGGCGCCCGTTTGCATGGTGGGCGGGGCGACCATTGTTGCCTGCATATGGACGTTACCGGCGCCTGTGATGCGAGCGAGAATGGCTTCGAGATGGTCAACTCGGGCTCTGAGCTGATCGTATTCCGTTCTTGTGACATATTTGTCGCTGCGGGACGCCCTCGATGAGAACATGAAGTTGAAACACGAGGAAAAAAAAGTCAAGAAACGCTCACTTGGTCTCTACCTGATGCCATTGACATTTATCCTGCTCTCCGCGGCGTGCGCACGGTCCGCAAGGCTGGGTTCTGGGGATCGACCGAGAAAAATATTACCCAAGATCAGCGATCCGTGAGATGAGGGTACTTCCCAGAAACGAAGCGTATCGCACCTGTCACATTTTATCTTGCGTCGCTTGCATTCTGAATGTCCAGGAACACGTAAATAAGCGTGCAGGGAGGGAGGCCAGATTGATATACGGGTGGACGGGAAGGAGTTAGTTGATTTCGGGATTTGACGCGTGGCACGGGATGAATTAAGGCGGATAACGAGAATGCATAGCACAAACAACGTGGTTGATGGCTGTCAGCCGCCGGTTTCATAGTAGGGTCTGAGAAATTTTACTGACCAGTGCAGCTGAGTGCCTGCCGTTTGCGCCTCTTCTTTGGCGGGGGAGAGGAGTGCTTGTCCGAATCTGACTCGTCGATCGGCAATAACTCCTTGCCCGGATCCTGGTGAGCGGGTTGATATCGGACATGACCTGGCTGCGGCGGTGGATGGTCGTAAGAAGGAGACGGGTAAGACGGGGGATCAGAATGTCCGAGATATTGATTCGGGGGTGGGAGATTGGGATGTAAATGTCGGATCGAGGGCAAGGGGGTACTCGTCGATCCGGGTACAGGGGCAGGTTGAGACGGATGAGGGGTCTCGGAGATGGAAGGGGTTGTTCCGCGACGTCGTGGCTGCCTTGGTGAATCAAGAGTCTTAGAAGGCGGTCGGTCCATGAGCCCGAAAGGGGGGAGGAGGGGGAGGAGGAAGATGGAGGTAGAGGCACTGGGAAGGATGGGGGTTGCGGAGTTCACGTTTTTGAGATAGCAGTTCGATCCGTGATGTGGGGGTCTGGTTTCGCAAGTACGGGCACGCGAAGGGCGAGGGGGGGTAGTTCTTATATAAACGCGGCGTGGCTGCTGCCAACCAAAGGGAGGGATATAACGGCCGTAGGGGAAACGGTGATAAGACGACTTTTGGATACACGAAATCCGGCCGTCATAAATATGCTAAAGCGAGCCGACGCCGAGGGCTGAAGAGGGCGGTACACCTCCTTGATCAAAACGATGAGCTTGAACGGTGAATTGGAAAGAGTCCTGAGATCGCATTGACTCTGCGTACGTGGTGTCCCTATAAACCTGATAGAATTGGGAAATCGAGCGATCTGTCGGTCATCCGAGAGTCGACGGGCGTAGACCGTTGGCTTGGCTTGGGGGAGATATCGCAATTTATTATCGCAGGTCGGAGGCTGCGGGACAGACAGATCGGCTCGGGATCAACCGAACAAGAGAGAAGGAGGGGGGGGGAGTGTGTCGCGTTGAGTGTAACATCACTCATCCCGTGCGGGTGACGGACAGCCTAGCGAACGTACGTGGCACCTCGTGGTAGAGAACACGCATGGCTCTATACTCGCTTATCTCCGTGGTCTCAATGCCAACGAAAGCGTTTCAATCGATGACGAGAATACCAGTAGTCTGACCTTTGCGGAGACTTTCCCCCCTCAGTCGAGGACACGAATCGGTTGTATATAAGCGTACGCGCGAGCCGTGGACTGGGTTAGGGGGTTTTAGGGGCTGAAGAGTCGAATCCAAATAGCGGCTGATGAGCAAGTTCGAGAGGCAACCC
>Ga0307515_10013063_pt1 | contig 15551 bp, 7 predicted proteins | sample 17_EM_MG_FD_194513 | JGI IMG/M metagenome (GOLD analysis project Ga0307515, IMG submission 194513) | Populus trichocarpa ectomycorrhiza microbial communities from riparian zone in the Pacific Northwest, United States - 17_EM | ecosystem: Host-associated > Plants > Roots > Unclassified | place... | reverse complement strand
TATATTTACATAAATATAATAATACCACTAAATATCACATTATTATAATAAAATCATCCACTCTCGTGGGGATGCAAATGCCACTTGATTCAATTAAGTATGGCATCTAGCAGTAACTTATCAATTTAATTCAAGTTTTCCATTTTTTTTTTCCCGAAGAAAATGAAGATTAAGTAGCCCTTGTCAAGAAAGATGATCTACGTCGGAGTAAAGTTCCCGGAAATCGACTGTGGGATGTCAATCTTGTCCAAGGCTGGTGGTCCATGATCGTTGTCCATGATAGTTGCCGGTCTCAAAATGGAGTACTGCAAGCCACAAGTTTGTCTCAGCAAGTTTCCTACTTGTATGAAACTTGAAATTCGTATCGTCCATTCATTTCGAAACTCTTGCTTACCACCATTAAAATTATAAAATGACTAACCACAACAATCCACCATTAATAAATAAATCTTCTCTTTAAGTCAACCTCTTAGTTCCCATCACTGATTCGCCCGACAGTAACAGCATCCCGTCAGTACATGCTATCTGTAATTAAAAGCTATTATCCAATTCTAGATCTTTATGTAGTCCTTTCGGTCAGCCAATCCATTTCTTCAAGTAGCGGGCAGATGTGAGCGTTACTTTAGTACAAATATTGATTAACTTCTTTATCTGTTAATCAACTCTGATGGGATGGTCAAAGTTTTAGCTAAGATAACAAGCTACAAAATGAAGGATTCGTTGAACAATGGCTAGTTCCTAGAACTTCACTTTCCAGTAAAAACTTGAAATGCAACTGCTATTAAACAAGGTGCCAAGAACAAAACCAAGGCTTTTGTACTATTCATGCAACGCTTAAGAATCTCTGCCTCTCCTTTTCTCTCTTGTTCTTCCACTCCAAAATGCTGAGGACGGCATTAGCTCTGTCTCTTTCAACCCCAGTTCTTAGACCACAAAAACCTTTATATGTTCACTCTAGCCCCAGATTTAGCCCATGTATTAACCTCCCTTCTTTAAAACCGCTTGATACTGTTTGCTGCCATGGCTTCTCTCGTCGAAAAACTTCCCTGTCAGGTTGTTGTTTGAGTTGCAATACTCGAATCTCTGCATTTATCTGTCGAAATCATGGATATGGCAGTATCAAGGTCCGGGCTGCCTCAGTTCCTGACAGTACTGGTGAATTTGAGAAATCAAGTGATGCGGCTAGGACAATGCAGCTAGGTGCTATGTTTGGAATTTGGTATCTTTTGAATATCTACTTCAACATCTTTAACAAGCAGGTTCATTTACATTTCTCTCTCTGTATGTCATTTCATTTCACCTCGTGAAATTGATTTGTCATTCTTGTTTTTATTTTTTGATGTTTATATACCTTGTATTGTTTTGGTTATGTCTTTCTGATTAAGTGGTGACGCTTCGTCTTTTCTATGTCACCGTGCTATCATCTAATATATAATATAATTAATTCTACAAAGAAAAGCTGTGCTCTCAAAGCTACAAAACTGGATACTAAGGAAGCGAAATTGTGATTTTTTAATGGTTCATCACTTATAATTAACTATTTAGTCAGTATAGAGATATTCTTCTTCAGGAAATGAACAAGACATAAATATAATAATATATGCAGCAAATGTATGGAAAGGTGAATATTTCTAGTTTTCCTTTCATCTCCATTCCAGTATTTGAGAAGAGTGAAAGAATCTGTTTTCTATTCTTTGTTGTAGGTTCTGAAGGTGTATCCATTTCCAGCAACAATTACAGCATTCCAAGTTGGCTGTGGGACTGTGATGATCATCATAATGTGGGCACTAAATCTCTGCAACAGACCAAAGCTTACTCGTCCACAGGTACTTGCTGGTATCGGACTGAAGAATCAATATTGCTTCTGTTTATTTTGTCACTTATCGCGTTCTCTTCGCAGATTTTAGCAATCCTACCTTTGGCTGTAGCACACACATTTGGTAACCTTCTTACTAATGTTAGTCTGGGAAAGGTTGCTGTCTCATTCACTCATACAATCAAAGCTTTGGAACCCTTTTTCACAGTGTTATTTGCTGCATTGTTTCTTGGCGAGGTAAGGATTTGTGATCAGAATTTCACAATCTTACCACTGTAGATCTTTGGGATGTAACAAGTACTGTTGCAGGTGTGTCTCGCAGAACTTCGAAAACATTTTCGTTGGGGCTATAATGCTGCTGTAAAATTCCTTGTTTAGGAACCCAAATTGTAGATTAATGCTCGTTTGCCAATACCATAAGAATAATAGGCGTCCAAATTCAAAAAAGTGTAAGGCTGTAGATATTCATTCAATTGTAGTTCATACATATTAATGAAACTGTAAGAGGTAGTAATTCCCTAGTTGAAACTCAGTGTATGCTGTCCTGGAAAATAAAACCCCCCTGGGGTGTAGTCAGAAAGAAGCATAAAGCTCCCTAATTCAGTGGCAATGAATTTACGGTTAAGCGGTTTGTGCTGTCCCTAAATGTTTTAAGCTGCCTTTGTTCGTGCTATTATCTTCATTTTTTGTTTTTCATACAACAACACAGTTATAAAGTCTATTTTGTAAGACAAAATGATTAGTTTTCTCACTCCTGGGAACAGACGCCTGCTTTCTGGGTACTTTCCTCCCTTGTGCCACTAGTAGGTGGAGTAGGCTTGGCATCATTAACTGAGGTCTCTTTTAATTGGTAAGAAAGTAATTTTATTTATTTTTGGGTGAACTAAGGACTCAATGCATTAGATTTGTCTAAAATAAATGATCTTCAAGTCCGTGTTTTACCTGCTTTTGAGTATGATTAGCTATTTTGACATGAACAGGATCGGTTTCTGTAGTGCAATGGCTTCCAATGTGACTAACCAGTCACGAAATGTATTTAGCAAAAAGTTGATGGTTAACAAAGAGGTAAGAGGCGGGAGGTCTTCGCAGGAATAAGAATTTCAAACCTAATTTCTCTAATCTTATTCTAGTAATTCTGCTAGTACTTGAATTGTTTATTATGGTCAATTTGATTTGGCCCGTAACCAGCAGCACCTTGTTCTTGATAGGAAACTTTGGACAACGTCAATCTCTTCTCTGTCATAACCATCATTTCTTTTATCCTGCTGGTTCCTGCTGCTATTTTCATGGAAGGCTTTAAGTTTACTCCATCATACCTGCAGTCTGCTGTGAGTAGTATACATACAGTTTTTAGTAAACCTGGACTCCAAACTATCATAGTTTGATTCTTCAAAAGCCACCGGCAAGATGCATGATGTTTTCTTTTCTTCATGTTTCAGGCAAACCAAGGGTTGAATGTTAAAGAGCTATGCATAAGATCTCTTCTCGCCGGATTCTGCTTCCACTCTTATCAACAAGTGATATTCTTACTGCTTTGTATCCATTATTTATCATAGCTTCATATATAACTCTCAACATCCCAGCCACTGCTCAGGGATGAATAACTATAGGGATTGTAGCTGTTTAACAGAAGAATGAAAAATATGGTAATCAACCCTTAACCAATAAAATCTATCTGCTAATAGCAAGCAGAGGTAAATCCTGTCATAGATTATGTCTACAGTAGTCTCACCGCAATCCGGGCCGAATCAGCTCCAAAGTGACGACTGAACTGCCTATGCCATTGATTTCCTTGCAGGTCTCCTACATGATATTACAGATGGTAGATCCTGTCACACATGCTGTTGGAAATTGCGTGAAGCGTGTGGTGGTCATAGTCTCATCAGTCATCTTCTTTCAAACTCCTGTGTCGCCCATAAACTCCATTGGTAAGTTTTTCTTTCTTGGTTCAAGGAGAGAGGTCCTTTAAACTACAATGCACTATATAGCATGATAGAGTATCCCTCCTTCACATTCCATAGTGAGTAAACTATTTGAAGATATTTCTTGTTTCTTAATTCATGGACCTGCTGGTGATTTGATTAACTGCAGGAACTGCTATGGCCCTTGCTGGAGTCTTCTTGTATTCAAGAGCAAAGCGGGTGAAGTCGAAGACAAAGCCAAAGGCTGCATGATTTTCCTTTGGAAAAATTATCCATAGCTTCGTGTAGCTTGGTTTGTTTTACATTTATCGACTATAGTTTAAAAAATTATAGTTTCATCCTAAACTTTGTATGGCGTCTAGTATTTCTGACACTTAAAAAAAACAACAAAAAATATAATTATTTATAAGATTATTATTATTTTTTATTTAATAACTAAATAGCTCTTATATTAAATATTACAAGTTTTCTATTAACCCTACCCACCACCCTCTTAACCCAAACCCATATCTTCAATAACAACAAACCAATCATCTCCATCACAATTTTTTTTTGACAACCTGTTAAGTAGTAATTTCGCTATTAGGTCTTGCATGAGAAGTGCAAGATTTAAGACTTTAAGTAATGACTCCTTAGTTTGGTTGGAGAGGGAGGTGACATTGAAGGATGTTCAGGAGGCAGTGTGTGGAGTTGTGAAGTCTCCGAGGCTCTAAGGTTTGATGAATTTAACTTTAATTTCTATAAAAAAAACATGGCCATTTATTAGAGATGAGATTTTTTTGCTAGTTTTGAAATTTGAAAACACTAGCAGGATGTTTAAAGGATTTAATAATGCATATATCACATTCAAGGTTGTCAAAAACGTTTTTTTGACACGACACGAAATATACAATATAAACTCGGATCGTAAAATCGTAAAATCACAAGAAAAATATTTTAATTAATTATATATTGATAATTTCAGTCAAGTAGTAAATAATAATATAACACAATTAAAATAAAAGTGAAATAAACAATACAAATGTCCAAACACCTTAAAATACATAATTCAAATAAAAATTCATACATGGTTTGTTACAAAAAGAAAAAAAAAAGATTGAACAACTATGTTTTATTGATTGAGTTTCAGAACATTTTCTAGAGGACAGGTCTTGAAACACACTGCAGATAACTAGTGAGATGATACAACATTCTAAGGTATATTACCAACTTCAAAAAAAAATTAACAGAGACCAATACAGTGAACCCGTGACAACGAGAACAAAAACGTATAAAATGACATCAATTTAATCTCATGTCACCTCACCTTTCACCTTTTTTATGTTAGTAACAAGTCTTAGAAATAATGTCCAAATATCCCACCAAGCAAGACATGTATTTTAAGTTCTCTGTGAGTCTTTGTCGTTTCTCTTTGTAGTTAACAAATGATTAGTCTAAAACACAATATTTCTCTCTATATAAATATTCCTATCTCTTATTTTACTCTTTTGATTCCTTACCATCTATCTCTGCCTTTCCATGGTTTCGATCCTCTGATCATACCTTCCCAGCCTAAAATACAATATAAGGCTTTCCCATACCCAAGATCCTCTAATGCTAGTGATAGTCTGTTAAAATTGAAAATTTGAGATTTAAGCAACGGGGAAAGGGGAGACTGGGGAGTGGAGACTATGTAGTGGAGTGTCAAGGGACTCGGACATGGAGACAGTAAATTTTTTAACTTTTGCGGGTTAAAACTCGAAATCGGTCAAAATCGGTCAAACTCGTAAATCAGTCCGATCTTATCGATTTTAACCGAGTTTGACCGAATTTGATCGATTTCGAGTTTTAACCCGATTTGACACGTTATATACATGTTGACTCGTAAAATCGTAAAATTTTAAGAGTCAACTCGCGATTTTAACAATCTTGATATTCACATTAGTTCATAAGGTTAAAAGTATTAATAAGTTCATAATTTTAGGCCTATTAGTCTTGTGAATGGGATATACAAGATCATTGTCAAAATCCTATCCTCGAGAATTAAATATTTCATTGATGACTTGATTAGTGATAGTCAGTTGACTTTTATTTTAGGAAGGAAGATCCTTAATAGTTTTCTATTGGTTAATAAAATTATAGGTAGTATGCGAAGGCATCATGTTCAAGGCTTCCTCTTAAAAGTGGGTTTTTAAGAGTCAATGTCTTTGGATTTCATCTGCGGAATCATGGGTTCTATGGGTTTTGAAGGTAAATGGATTTCCTGGATTCAATAAAGTATTTTAATAGCTAATCTTTATGTTCTCATCAATGACTCATCATCCAATGAGTTTATGATGCAAAAGAGAATTCCGCAAAGGGACCTATATCACCATTTTTGTTTAACAATGTTGTTGCAGAATTAGTGATTTTGTTTAGTCAAGAAATGGCGATTAGGCTATATTCAGGAGTTCATAATTCTTCTCAACAAGCAACACTACTTTAATATACTAAGGATAAAATGATATTTTGTGTAAATGATATGGAAATTCTTGAAAATATTAAAATAATTCTTAATTGATTTCATCTATAATAAGGTTCGAAAATTAACTTTTATAAAAGTCTTTTGAATGATTTTAATGTTGATTTGTACTATACTAAAAAAATAGTTGAATCTTTGAGATGTAAGTCAAGTTGTTTATCTATAAAATACTTGTGTCTTCCACTAAGAGCTAATATCAGGCTATGTTTCACTTGAAAACCATCTAGGGATAAGATTAAATCTTATTTTAGGTCTTGGAAAGGCAAGATTCTTTTAATAGGTAGAAGGCTTTGTTTATTAAAGTTTGTGTTGTCTAACCTTCCATTCTATTATATGTTCTTATTTAAAATTTCTTCTAGATTAACGAAGAAGATTGAATTCATGCAAATAATATTCTTATGGGTGGAGATGTAAGTACACAAAAAGTTAGTAAGGTAGCCTGAAATTTTCTTACTAGGCTAAAAGGTAGAGGGGGTTTGGGAGTGCGATCTATCTTGATAAAAAGAACAAGTCATTGTTATTTAAATGATTATGGTGGTTTGATAATGGAGGAATTTTATAAATATAAAATATCAATCTAAAAATAGTGGGCTGCCTCTAAAATTCTCAAGAACTCTTTCCACTATTTGAAGTGGTGTTTATACAACCATCAATGGTATGAAAGATTATTTTTTTGGACTTCAAAATGAAATATCAATGGTTATAGGAAATGAGAATCACACTTTATTTTAGACTTCAAAATATTTAGGCGATTCTACTCTCATGTTTACATTTCCTAGTCTTTATATAGTTTGTGGAAATCCAAATCCAAATGCTAAGATTTCAGATATGGAAACCTGGGATGACAATAGTTGGACATGGTCCTTATCATGAAGGAGAAGACTATGAGACTAGGAAAAGGTAAAGGAAGATGAATTATTGAATTGCTATCAGGGGTCTCTTTAAGCCAACATGTTATTGATAAGAAGGTATGGAGACCAAACCCAAAAAGGTTATTTCGGTAAAGAGTTACACCTTTTTTTAGTCAATTATTTTACCAAGGGAAAAACCATTTCTGTTAGATATATGGTACTATTGTGCTCCACTAAAAGTAGATATTCATCTATAACTTGCTATCTTCAATAAATTATCTACAAAAGACTTTCTACATCGAAGAGGAATGTTATAAGAGGATGATTTAATCTACCCATTTTGTAAAAAGGAGACAGAAACTATGAATAATTGTATTGTATTGTGATATAGTTTGGATGTTATGATCTTTGTTGGTAGATGAGTTAGGGAAATAGTGGATAGTCTCTAAATGATTTGTTTTTATTGTGAAATGGTGTAGTAGTTGGATCTATGCAAAAACAAAGGTATGGTTTTTGTTCTTCTTTGGTATAGTTTGGTCTGTTTAAAATGCTCAAAATAATCTGATTTTTAATGAGGAAGAAAGAAATTAGAATGATTTGTATTATTTCCTTTTTCATTGGGTTACAATTTGAGTGAAATGTAATTGTGGGAGTTTCTGCTATAGTGGGTTAGGTTTACTATGTTCATCAAATGATTTTCTTATATGGACTAATTATAAGACAACAATGAGAAATGACTCATCCTGGATACCTCATTTTATAAGTATGGAATGTTGACGCGTCTGTAAATGGCAATCTAGGACCATCAAGAATTGGTGGAGTTCTAAGAGATCATGAAGATAAATTTCTTTGTATTTTTTCTTGCTATACAGGTAATATGAACTCCAGTGAAAATGAGATCTTGGTAATTAAAAAGGCACCGCTTTTGAGTACTTATTGCATCTATGCTTTTTCAAATCAATGGACTATATAGAGTTTGATCCTTATAATGCTATTACTTGGATTAAAGGAGAAAACATCATGCGGTCATTGTGCTTGCAAAGTGAATTCCATGATATTCCCACTGCATGCAATTTGCTCATTCTGTGATTTTTAAGTATGTTCATAGAAAGAAGAGTCATGTTGCGGATCATTTAGCCAAAAAGTTCTTAAACAAGCTAACTTAGTTGCATGGTTATAACTTTTATTTAGAGACTTTAAAAGTATGATTATGATTATGATTATGATTAAATGTATTGCTTTGTAAGTCATGTTCTTATATTGGCAAGTCATGTTAAGCAAGTGATCATGTTCTTATATTGGCTATAACAGTTAATTTATAAAACTCTCATAATTCATTAAAAAGAAAATGAATAGTGACTGCCATCCCAATTCTTTTAGTGTGTGTATATTATGTTTTTTTTTTTCATGTATTTGAAATATTAAACTATTTATTTATTTGATTTGGATTGAAGCCATAAAACATGTAACCCTTGACCCTCTTTTTTTTTAGTTTAACGTGGGTGTCCGGGTCAGCTTGCACGCACCTCGACTAATCCCACGAGCCCTGAAGTTAACGACCATGTAAGCCTCCAGTGGCCATCATATGAGCAACCACAGGACTTGAACCTGAGACCACAGAGGGAGCAAACCTCTTGGTCCCAAGCTCTTACCACTGAGCCACCACCTAGATAGATCCCAAGGTTTTTTGATTGGATGACTGGGTAGGTTTTGAAAACCTTGTTGATTATAATAAATCTAAAAATTATAGGTTAAACCTATCTTATGTTTGAATAAAGTCATCAAAATATAGATGCTCTTATATATTTAAGACCAGCAGGCGGATTCCAAAAATAAATCTTAAGGTTCCAGAAACACAAAACTAAATTAGATCTTGACGTCACCGGTAACTCTTCATTGCAGCTACAAAGCTTTTCAAAATTAGATTAGGAACAAGGTGAAAATGGGTCAAGTGAAAGCCAGGTATGGTGAAGAATTCACCCACCCTATCACTCGAGAAGTCATTTTTAATATGTTTTATTAATATATATATATATATAATTATTTATAAACCTTATAAAACAAGCTTCATTATTCATCATTTACATTTTAACAAAATCTTACTCTATAAACAAGTAAATTCCTTAATTAGCACTATCAAAATTCTTAGAAATACCGATGGAATTTTCTGTTGGTATTTATATTCTCATTCGTTAGTAATAAATTTACTGACGGGCTCACAGATGGAAATGCTTCATCGGTAAAACTCTCATCGGTAATTTTTGGTTTGTCGATAGTAAAATTACCGATGGATTTACTAACGGGAAAATCGCGTCAATTTTTTTTTTACTCGTTTTAGTCTGTTGGTATTTCCCTTGGAAATTTTACCATATAACCGATAGAAATACCGTATGCAATTCTGCCAGTGATAAAACAGTGGCACAATGACATTTGCAGTAATTCTTTTTCGACTCTCTGGAATATACCGACGTCAGACTTAATCCGTCGATATCATCGTCGGTAATTATTTAAAAATATTTTAAAAAAATCTATTTAACAAAAGTAGAAAATACTTAAATTAATATAAATTAACACTCCATAATACTCAGGAACTGAGTTAGTTTGAAAAAAGAAGACAAAAATCAACTCAAATAGATTTGCAACAAATAAATAACACAAAAAAATAAACAACATCAACAAATAAATAAATCAACTAAAAACAATTTCCACCTAACCTAGAAAACCTATTTCAGAACCATAATCCAGCAACAAATAAAATAATTTAATTGAAATTAAAGAACAAAATTAAAAAAAAATCTAACAAAATTGATCTCATATGTAAAAACAAATCCTACAACAACATTCATACAATTATTAAGAACAAAAGAATTTAAAAATAAAATAAAAAACAAATATAATGAAAAAAAACACAAAAAATAAAGAAAAAATAAAAATCTTACCTTAATATATTGCGAGTGAAGCTGAGAAGATAAAAGAAAAAATAAATTCATAAACTATGTTAATTAAAAAACAATAAGAAGAGAAAAGAAGAAGAAATGAGAAGCCATACCTACACGTGGAGGAGAAGAGAAGAGAAGAAGTTGGGGAGAGAAGAAAAGGAAAGAAAGGGATGTTGGTGTCTTTTACATGATGATGATGATAATAATAATAATAATAATAAGCGGCATGTTGGTTATGAAATGAGGGATTCTAATCTTTTTATTAGAACATTTTACCGACAGTTTTATCGACAGATAATTAAATATTAATATTTTTAATCATTCTATTGGTGATTTCATTTGTAATATTTAAATTAAATTTTCAATTTAATAAAAAAAAATTCAGAAACCCCCCAAATATCACCGACAACTTTTCAATTCGTCGGTGATTTCATCTGTAATATTTAATTTAAAATTTTAATTTAATCAAAAAATTTTAGAAACCCCCCAAATACCATCGATGACTTTTCAATCCGTTAGTGATTTTGTTTGTAAAGAACAATATTTAACAGTACAATTGAAAAGTGAAAAGTTACAGAGCTCTCTAGAAAATACTGACGAAATTAATCCATCAATGATACCTTTTATAATTGACATAATAAACAGTGTCATAAAAAAGTGAGTAGTTTACCACTGAGTTTACGGACGATATTAATACCTTCGGTATAAATGACACGTCATTGTACTTTTTTACTTTGTTTTAATTCTTTCTTTTTCCACTGTAATTCTCTTGATATATACTGAAGGAATATTTTCGTCGATGTTTAACTGATGAATATAGCAAGAGAATATTTTGTATGCAAAATTCATTGTAATTTACTGACGAAAACATTATGTCAATATTTCCGTTTGTAGTTGTCAATTTTATGATAGTGTAGTATAATTATTAATGATGTTTAATAACATGGCTTTATATTTTTAAATCATGTCTAGTATTAATAATTTAAACATATCTAAAAATAAGATGATTGGATATATGGAATTTCTTAAGAGGTCCCTCATGTAAAATCTTTTTTTTTTTTTTAATGTGGATGTCCAGGTGAGCCACTAGCCTGAAGTTAGCTTTTAGTTATATAGCTTGTAGTGATACAGAGACAGGTAACAAACAATATCTCTGGGGCCAAACCTACTATTTTTTTAGTTAGGAGGGCTGGCTAGCTCCCCTTGTCGCATAACTTGAGAAATTTAGATTTCATGAGGGATTTGTTAAACTGTTAGACATTCCCTCCATGGTATAATGTATGGCCGCCTTCTTGAAGTGCCCAGATAAAATGAAATGTCTTGACATGAATCAATTCGCATACTTGTTCTCCATCCTTATCCATGCATGTGAAGAGAGAATGCTTCTTCTTACAGTACTGATGGTTTTTAGACTTTTAGCATGTATATTCCACACGAATTTGAAGCTTGTTAACTTTATGAAATGACCTAAAGGAAATATATATCTATAAAAACACATATATCCACTACAAATTAGTCCATGAACTTTCCTAATTCCAAAAAGTTGGGGAAAACAAGCCTAAAAGCATTGCTGGTGCAAGGAAGAAAACAAGCATTGAAAGCATTCCACTGGAAAAAAGAAATGAAGCCCACTACTTAATTACACCCCTCATGACCATGAAGATTTTCGCGAAGAAGAGTCTCTTGGTATGCAGCTGACAGCAATTAGAAGAAAAGCTTAGTGACTAATTCCTTGGGTGATCATCTCTAGCAAATCCATCTCCTTCTTCACCTCAGCACCCTTCATCAAACTATCCAATCCCGATATCTCAAACTCCATATTGCTCTCATCAACCACGCAGCTGCAAGGCATCTCTTCCAGGAAGGACATAAACCCGTAACTATCATTAAACAAGTTTGTGTCAAAAGACAACTTGGATGCCTCGTTGTTATGGCCATGTCCATATGGGATTTCCAAATCTGTCGAGGATGAACCTGGGCTCTCGTTTTGGTTAGGTGAATTGGAATTAACGTCGTCAGTTTTCTCTTCCTCGTTATTTTCTTGAGTTGATGAAGATGAAGTCACCATCATAATGTAGCTTTGCAAGAGGGTGCTTTTAGAATCCAGGTCCTTCCCAGATTCACGCCTTGAAAATTGCCTTCTCTTGGTCGCATTCCAGTGATTCTTTATGGTGTTCTCTGTCCTTCCAGGTAATCTCTTGGCAATCTCGGCCCATCTATTTCCAATCTCTCTGTGGGCATTGATTAGTAGCTCATCCTCTTCCTCACTCCATGCATCTTTCTGCATGTTGGATGAATTATTTATTGATATGACATTACTATTATGCATACTGTGGTGCTTAGAAGGAAAACAACGCAATGTCAAGTATTGGAAGGAATGTTTATGCCTTTCTGTCCTGATAGCAATTAAAATCATAGAGAGCTTCATTCAAGCACAAGCATGGCCACATACATGTAATCGATCAAATACCATAGAACCAAGCTAGGGTTATAGCTACAAACATATATTCAAATGGAGAAATCAAAGCAAGTAGAGAAGCTAATTAACCATGCATGTGATGGTAGTCATCTAAAGTTGAGATTTCATAACAATTTTCTTAACCGATATGTTCTATTTTTTGAAGACTAAAACAGAAGCTATATCACGCATCATTTCTCTATTAATATACCACCTATTTTTTATGTAATTATCTAGAATTTAAGATGGTTTTAACATATATATATTTGTTTATTTTAAAGGGTGGCAAGAGCATCACTCGTTATCCTCCAGATAAGATTTGTTTCAGTAAGTTCTAATCCAGCTTGACGCTCAGTCATCATGCATGTCGATGCGTTGTCACTACTTCCTTAGGAGACCACATATGAGATTTTATGATTTATTCTCGTGGGATGTTGGTGGCAAGACACTTAAAATAAAATTAACGTTAGAATTGTCTTTCATAAATATACCACCTTTTTTCTCATTATTTCTCCAAAAATGGAAGGTAATTTCAACCTTTTTTTAAATAAATAAAAAAGTAACAGTAGCATTACTCATTATCGTTGATGTAAGATTTGCTTCGACGAGTTATTATGTGTTGACAACTCATGACACTCAGTTACTATGCATGTCAATGCGTTGTCACAACTTTAATAGCGAACCAAATTTGAAATTGTATGCTATATCAACAAGGACCTTAAAGCAAGATGGAGAGATTGTATTTTATAAATATAACAGCTTTTTTCTCGATAATTCTATAAAATCGAAGGTAAATTCAGCGTTTTATCTATAAGAAGAGTATTTATATACTATGTGAATTTAGTAGGTGCATAAATGTAGTTATATTGCTATTAATTGGCCATGTATAAGGAAGGTAATATATTTATATCTATAACTACCAAGAGATGAGAGAGGAGAAAATGGATGAAAAGGGCGGAGAAACCTTGATGTCTGGCCTCAAATGGTTATGCCATCTCTCTCTACACTGCTTCCCTACTCTGCCCTCCAGCATCTTTGCAATTTGAGACCATTTCTTTATTCCATACTGCTTCACCGATTGCACTAATAGTCTACCATTAGAGATTCACAAAGTTAGTTCCTTCTAGCTCAAGTACTGATAACACATAGCGGACATGTGCAAGAACCCTAATTCATAAGCAATGAAAAGAAACAGCAAGAGAAAGTGAGAATCCTATCTACCTGTCTTCTTGAGGAGTCCATTGGCCTTTGATAACTTGAGATTTCTTATGAACTTTGGAGTCTTTTTCCAGTAGTAACTTCTTGGCCTTCCTATGATGATCAACTTGCTTGTGATGCTTAGAATCTTCAGTACTCACACATGAGGCCTCATCTGTGGATACCCCATTGTTAGCGGTCCTCGTCCGTCCGATTTCTTCAAACCCGCGTTGCTCCTTCATCTCCTTTTGATTCAAGGAGCGAGCTCCAGATATTTTCTGATAATCATGATCCCGAACTGATCCTCTTTGTAAGCCATGCAATAGCCTATCTCCACAACCTGCAGGCAACAAAGGTACTACTGTGGGTGTATAAGCATTGAGATCATGACTAGAGAAGCCACTTGCCAACGAATCAAGGCGAGCAGGGTCGATGCATGTTCCTGAAATTCCAGAAAACGGATTCTGCGAGGAGCCTTCAATGGTAAAATGATCAAGATCAAGATAGGGGGGAGTGATATTGGTGGGGTGGCCATAACCAAGATGGTGAAAATTGTAAAAAAGGCCCTTGGAAGAGAGAGCCTCTTCAAGGGAAAAGTCATTAGTTCCCTCTGGATTCAAGTTGTATTCAGAGAGAAGGCTTGAAAGGAAAGGAAATTCATCTATCAGCATTGTATTAAGCTCCATGCAGTAGAGAGGGTAGCCACTAGCCAGGGCCCTAGAGAGAATAGAAACGAGAGAGAGAGAGAGAGAGAGAGCAATAGGAAGGGAGGCTGGTTTAATGTTGATTTCTAGGGGCTTTATTGGTGAAATGAGAGAGGGTTGGTGTACACTTGGCTGATTTCTAGCCTTTGATGATACTACATTCAAGGGTTAATATTGCTTCTTGTTAGTGACTGTTTAGCTCTCCTTTTCTATTGCCATCGGTGAAATTTATTATTTTATTTATTTATTTATTTTGTGAGATTATTTGATGTTTTATTTTGTTTTGCAATATTGATGATCACCATGTCTTCACAAGGTTTGTCTCTTGGGAAAATCCTTTGAAGGACACGTGTCATCCATGTAAGGCCCTTTCGTTTCTTCTAAAATCTAGTTTATATAATTTTACAAGTAAATAAATCATATATAGTTCAATTCATCAATTGTCTGAACACACACGTATGTATGTATGCATGCATGCATGCATGGATGCATGTATGATTTCATTTGCTTACAATTTGGTATGAGGTTTAAGGCCTTGCCCTGATGGTAAGTTAGTGAGTGCACTTACCATCTATTTGGCGTGGACAAATCCTTTGGCCATTAATTTTATTTATTTATTTGCTAACAATTCTTGCCATAAATGTTATTATCTTAGTCATTAGAAAAGAGAGTCAATAATTGCTAATTGGAAATGATCAAGTTAGAGGCATTGTTTTTTTTTTTTTTTTAATATTACTTGATATTTGCTGATTAAAGTTGCTGGGCGAAGAAGAAGGGACTGAGATTACTTCACCTTTCCTTACATTACATGACTGGTTATATCTCATTTATAATCTTTCTAACTCCAGTAGCAGTCCCGTTTGCATTTATATTTTAAAAATGTTTTATTTTTTTCATCTTAAAATTAAATTTTTTTATTGTTTTTAGATCGTTTTAAAGTATTAATATTAAAAATAATTTTTTAAAAATAAAAAAAATAAATATTATTTTAATACATTGAATGATAAAACTATTTGTGGGGAGGGGAGGCGAGAACAAAAGGCACCTCCTTCTCCTTCTGTAACCGAATACTTAATGCCTTTCCTAGGTAGCTTCTATTGGAATCACTCTCCATTCATTGTCTTATTAAAGGTGAGCCTAATCTTTGGTCATGTAAAGGCATAT
>Ga0307515_10013062_pt1 | contig 15552 bp, 16 predicted proteins | sample 17_EM_MG_FD_194513 | JGI IMG/M metagenome (GOLD analysis project Ga0307515, IMG submission 194513) | Populus trichocarpa ectomycorrhiza microbial communities from riparian zone in the Pacific Northwest, United States - 17_EM | ecosystem: Host-associated > Plants > Roots > Unclassified | place... | reverse complement strand
CCTGGAACAGCGTCTTGGCGTAATCGACGAAATGCGGGCGCTGCGGATGGCGGGCGACCTGCGTCTTCTGCCAGGGATTGAGCTTGGAATAGATTTCGACGATCGCCTCACGGACGCGAACCTCCAGCCGGCCGATCTCATCGGTGGTGTCGATGCTCTCGTCTTCCGTTGCGAGCTTCTTCAGCTCGATGATCTTGCCTTCGAGGTCGGAGATCGGCTTTTCGAAGTCGAGATAATTGTGCATGAGGTGCGTTTCCGTTCCTTGTGCCCGGGGCGTTTTCCTGGTTCCGCCCCTTGTCGCCGGTCCTATTCGTGCTTTTTCGCCTGTTTGGCAAGGGGGTGATGCGTCTGGACCAATTGCTGCAGCCTCTCTTCGAGGACATGCGTGTAGATCTGTGTGGTCGAAATGTCCGAATGGCCGAGGAGTTCCTGCACGACGCGCAGGTCGGCGCCGTTGGCCAGAAGGTGGCTTGCAAAGGCGTGACGCATGACATGCGGCGAGATCAGCGATGGCGTCAGGCCGGCGCGGATCGCCAGGTTCTTGAGGTCGCGGGCGAAAACCTGGCGCGGCAGGTAGCCCTCTTTCGAGATGGAGGGAAACAGCCAGGCGCTTTCCTGCCGCTCCTTGGCCGCGGCGTTTTCCATTGCCAACAGGCGACCGTAGGATTTCAGGGCTGATATTGCCGATTGCGACAGCGGCACCAGCCGCTCCTTGTTGCCCTTGCCGCGGATCATCAGGAAACGGCCCTCCTGATCGAGCACGCGGGCGGGAAGCGAGACGAGCTCGCTGACGCGCATGCCGGTCGCATAAAGCAGCTCCAGCAGCGCCAGCATGCGCAGGCGCTGCAGCCGGCCGGGGGCTGTATCTTCGGCCTCGGTTTCTGCCTGCGAAAGCAGCCTGCTCACCTCCTCGACGCCCATCGTTTTCGGCAGGGGGCGCCCCTTCTTCGGCGCGTCGAGAATGCCGGTGGGGTCGTCGGTCCTCAGACCCTCGGCATAGAGGAACTTGTAGAACTGCCGCATGGCGGCCAGCCGGCGCGCTTGCGAGGAGGGTTTGAAGCCCTTACGGGCGAGCGAGGAGAGGTAGGCGGCGAGATCGGCGGAGGCGGCTTCGGTGAGCCTTATGCTGCGGCCGTTCAGGAAGGATCTTACATCGTCGAGATCGCGCTCGTAGGATTGCAGCGTGTTGGTGGCTGCACCGCGCTCGGCGCTCATCATCTCCAGAAAGGATTCTACATGGACGCGGCCGAGATCCACCATGCCGGTCACTTCCTGGTCGTGTCGATCGCGCCGGTCGCGGGCGGATTGACCCGCTCGGACGGAATGCGGATCGTCACATCGCGCTGTTGCGGCTCCACGAAGGTCACAAGCGCCAGCATCGCTCCGTAGACCGCCCCGGCGAGGATCGCGCAGACGAACAGGAAACGGAACAGGGTCGGCATCAGGCAACTCCTTCATGCTGGCTTCTGTTATAAGAAGCCTATCTGCAAGTGCAAGAAGCGGTATTCAGACCATGATTCCCTTGCCCGCGACTTGACGCTACACCTGCATTTGTCGATACCGTTTGCAAACAAAGTGTGAATGGACCGATGAGTGAACCACTTCTGACCGTTGCTGACAGCTTGAAAGACAGAGCTCGCGCCGCGCTTGGTTCACGCAATCTGATTCTTGTCGGCCTGATGGGTGCCGGCAAATCCTCCGTTGGGCGCATCGTCGCCAATCAACTCGGCATTCCTTTCATCGACAGCGATATCGAGATCGAGCGGGTGTCGCGCATGACGATCCCCGAACTTTTCGCCGCCTATGGCGAGGAGGAGTTCCGGGCGCTGGAAACGCGGGTGGTAAAGCGGCTGCTGAAGAGCGGGCCGCGTGTCGTCTCCACCGGCGGCGGCGCCTTCATCAATGAGCGGACGCGCAAACGCATCAAGAAGGGCGGACTTTCGGTCTGGCTGAAGGCCGATCTCGACGTGCTCTGGGATCGGGTCAACAAGCGCGACACGCGGCCGCTACTGAAGACCGACAATCCGAAACAGACGCTCGAAAGCCTGATGAGCGCGCGTTATCCGATCTATGCGCAGGCCGATCTCACCGTGCTCTCGCGCGACGTGCGCAAGGAAATCATGGCTGACGAGGTGCTGAAGGCCGTGATCGAAGCCCAGAAGGAAAGTGCAGCGTCATGAATGCGATAAGCTCCGCCTCCGCCATCCAGACGGTGCATGTGCCGCTCGGCGAGCGCGCCTACGATATTCTGATCGGCCCGGGGCTGATCGCGCGGGCCGGCACCGAGATCGCCTCCCGCCTCAAGGGCCGCAAGGCGGCTGTTATCACCGACGAGAATGTCGCTCCGCTCTATCTCGAAGCCCTCGTCGCAAGCCTCGATGCGGCCGGCATCGCCTCGGCGCAGGTCGTCCTGCCGGCCGGCGAGAAGACCAAGAGCTTCGAGCATCTGATGACGGCCTGCGACAAGGTGCTGGAAGCCCGCGTCGAGCGTAACGACTATGTCATCGCGCTCGGCGGCGGCGTCATCGGCGACCTTTCGGGATTTGCGGCCGGCATCGTCAGGCGCGGCGTGCGCTTCGTGCAGGTGCCGACATCGCTGCTGGCGCAGGTCGATTCTTCCGTGGGCGGCAAGACCGGCATCAACTCCCGCCACGGCAAGAACCTGGTCGGTGTCTTCCATCAGCCGGATCTGGTGCTTGCTGATACCGATGTGCTGAACACGCTGAGCGAGCGCGAATTCCGTGCTGGTTACGCCGAGGTCGCGAAATACGGGCTGATCGACAAGCCGGACTTTTTCGCCTGGCTGGAGGCGAACTGGCAAGCGGTCTTTGCCGGCGGCTCCGCCCGCATCGAGGCGATCGCCACCAGTTGCCAGGCGAAGGCCGACGTCGTCGTTGCCGATGAGCGCGAGAACGGTCAGCGGGCGCTGCTCAATCTCGGCCATACGTTCGGCCATGCGCTGGAATCCGCGACCGCTTATGACAGCCGCCGCCTCGTGCATGGCGAGGGCGTTTCGATCGGCATGGTGCTGGCGCACGAGTTCTCCGCGCGGATGAACCTTGCGAGCCCCGACGATGCGCGCCGCGTCGAGAAGCATCTGAAGGAAGTCGGCCTGCCGACCCGCATGTCGGATATCCCGGGCGAGCTGCCGCCCGCCGAAACGCTGATGGATGCGATCGCCCAGGACAAGAAGGTCAAGAGCGGCAAGCTCACCTTCATCCTGACCCGCGGCATCGGCCAATCTTTCGTCGCCGACGACGTGCCGGCATCCGAAGTGATCAGCTTTCTCAGGGAAAAACATCCTTGATAGCGATCGAAGGCGCTCTGGCATTTCTGGAGACATACTGGCCGGAGATCCTGTCGATTGCGGCGCTCGTGCTCATGTCCGCGTTCTTCTCCGGCTCGGAAACCGCGCTCACCGCCGTTTCGCGCAGCCGTATCCATACGCTGGAGGCGAATGGCGACGAGCGCGCCGGCCTCGTCCGGCAGCTTATCGAACGGCGCGACCGGCTGATCGGCGCGTTGCTGATCGGCAACAATCTCGCCAATATCCTCTCCTCCTCGATCGCCACCAGCCTTTTCCTCGGGCTGTTCGGCAATTCCGGCGTGGCGCTGGCGACGCTTGCGATGACCGTCATCCTGGTCATCTTCGCCGAAGTGCTGCCGAAGAGCTGGGCGATTTCGACGCCTGATCGTTTCGCGCTCGCCATCGCCGTTCCGGCCAAGCTCTTCGTCACCGTCGTCGGCCCACTTTCCTCCTTCGTCAATGCGATCGTCCGGCAGATCCTCTCGCTGTTCGGCATCAACCTGTCGCGAGAGGTGTCGATGCTGACGGCGCATGAGGAACTGCGCGGCGCCGTCGACCTGCTGCATCGCGAGGGATCGGTGGTGAAGGCCGACCGCGACCGCCTCGGCGGCGTGCTCGATCTCAGCGAGCTCGAGCTTTCCGACATCATGGTCCACCGCACCGCGATGCGGGCGATCAATGCCGACGATTCGCCTGACGCGGTGGTGCGTGCCATCCTCGAGAGCCCCTATACGCGCATGCCGCTCTGGCGCGGCACGATCGACAACATCATCGGCGTCGTTCACGCCAAGGATCTGTTGCGGGCGCTTGCCGAGCCGAACATGGAGCCGCAGAACCTCGACATCGTGAAGATCGCCCAGAAGCCGTGGTTCGTGCCTGATAGCACCAACCTCGAAGACCAGCTCAACGCCTTCCTGCGCCGCAAGCAGCATTTCGCCGTCGTCGTCGATGAATATGGCGAGGTTCAGGGTATCGTCACGCTGGAGGATATTCTCGAGGAAATCGTCGGCGACATTTCCGACGAGCACGATATCGACATGCAGGGCGTGCGCCAGGAGGCGGACGGTTCCGTCGTCGTCGATGGCGGCGTGCCGATCCGCGACCTGAATCGTGCGCTCGACTGGAACCTGCCCGACGAGGAGGCGACGACGATTGCCGGCCTCGTCATCCACGAATCGATGACGATCCCGGAAGAGCGCCAGGCCTTCACCTTCCACGGCAAACGCTTCATCGTCATGAAGCGGGAGAAGAACCGCATCACCAAGCTGCGCATTCGCCCAGCCGAGGAAGACGGCACGAAGCCCACCTGATCCGGCTTGGATCAGGGGCGGCCAATATCCATATAGGCTTTGATGCCGCTACCAGCGGGTCGATTCACCGGGTGCTGCCGGTTCGACGGCCAGTGCATGCAGCCCGGCATCGAGTTCCGGTTTCAACAGGTCGGTGATTGCCCGGTGGCGCGCCAGCCGCGACAGGCCGGTGAATTTTGCAGAAACGATCCTCACCCGCATGTGGGTTTCACCGGTGCCCGTGATATCCGGCTGATGGCCGGCATGCAGATGGCTTTCGTCGATGACGCTCAGGCGTTCGGGCGCGAAGGCTTCGACAAGCTTTTCTTCGATGCGGATTCGCAGGGTCATCATCCAGTCTTGCTGTTTCGCGAAAAAGGTTCCCACCAAGCCAGTAACATTCCCATTTGTCAATTCTTGTTGTCGCTTCGCGACAGCCCCATAATTAGCGCCGTCATGAGACTTGATTCCAAATATTTCGATCGCATCCGAACACGCCGCAAACGCGAGCAGGAGCCAGAGCTGGCACCGCCTACCTGCCAGTGGGATGGCTGCGACAAAAAGGGTACGCATCGCGCTCCTGTGGGACGCAATGCGGAAGGCCAGTTCTTTTTGTTCTGTTTCGAGCACGTCAAGGAATACAACAAGGGCTACAATTATTTCTCCGGTCTTTCGGACGGCGAGATCGCGCGCTACCAGAAAGAAGCGATCACCGGCCACCGGCCGACATGGACCGTCGGCGTCAACAAGGCGGCGAAGGACAGCCCGCTGCATTCGGAGGTCCGGTCCCGCGCCTATACCCGCGTTCGCGATCCCTTCGGTTTCGTCAAGGAAGGCGGCAAGGGCAGCGGGCCGCGCTTCCCGCAGGCGCGCAAGCTGAAATCGCTCGAAACCAAGGCCTTCGAGACGATGGGCCTCGACGCCAATGCGACGTCGGCGGAGATCAAGAGCCGCTACAAGGAACTGGTCAAAAAGCACCATCCGGATGCCAATGGCGGCGACCGCGGCTCGGAGGAGCGCTTCCGCGCCGTCATCCAGGCCTATCAATTGTTGAAGCAGAACGGTTTTTGTTAATTCCCGTCCTTGCTCTTAAGCTTCAATCGGGTATGGTCCAAATCGGCTGAGGCCGCAGGCAAACGCGGCTTATATTTGTGCGTTCTCCCGACATCGCCTCCGCCGACCTTCCGGACGCGGCGTTTCTTGTCCGGGACTCTTTCAAGAATGCTCGCAAGCGGTCATCATCCCGCCGAGGTTTCGTTTCAGTCCCGGAGAAGCATCGCCGACGTTCCGACCTAGACGGGCGCGGAACAAAAATCGCGGCGTCAAGGTTGCGACATGGCCTGAGACAGTATGGACGGGTGGCATCACCCGCCTTGGAGACATGATGAGCAAGATCGAACTTGATATTTCCGAACTGCCCGATACCACCGTTTCGGTCCGCGAGGCCTTCGGCATCGATTCCGACATCCGCGTTCCCGCCTACAGCAAGGGCGACGCCTATGTGCCGGATCTCGATACCGACTACCTTTTCGACCGCGATACGACGCTCGCCATCGTGGCAGGCTTCGCGCATAACCGCCGCGTGATGATCTCCGGCTATCACGGCACGGGCAAGTCCTCGCATATCGAGCAGGTGGCGGCGCGCCTCAACTGGCCCTGCGTGCGCATCAACCTCGACAGCCATGTCAGCCGTATCGATCTCGTCGGCAAGGACGCGATCGTCGTCAAGGACGGGCTGCAGATCACCGAATTCAAGGACGGCATCCTGCCCTGGGCCTATCAGCACAATGTCGCGCTCGTCTTCGACGAATATGATGCCGGCCGCCCGGATGTGATGTTCGTCATCCAGCGCGTGCTCGAATCCTCCGGCCGCCTGACGCTGCTCGACCAGAGCCGCGTCATCCGGCCGCACCCGGCCTTCCGTCTGTTCGCGACCGCAAACACCATCGGCCTTGGCGACACGACCGGCCTCTATCACGGCACGCAGCAGATCAACCAGGCGCAGATGGACCGTTGGTCGATCGTGACCACGCTGAACTACCTGCCGCATGATCACGAAGTGAATATCGTTGCCGCCAAGGTGAAGAGTTTCGGCAAGGACAAGGGCGGTCGCGAGACCGTGTCGAAGATGGTTCGCGTCGCCGACCTGACGCGCGCCGCCTTCATGAACGGTGATCTGTCGACCGTCATGAGCCCGCGTACCGTCATCACCTGGGCTGAGAATGCCGAGATCTTCGGCGATCTCGCCTTCGCCTTCCGCGTCACCTTCCTCAACAAGTGCGATGAGCTGGAGCGCCCGCTGGTTGCCGAGCACTATCAGCGCGCCTTCGGCGTCGAGCTGAAGGAAAGTGCCGCCAACATCGTTCTCGAGGCCTGAGACCGACCGATCATGGCAGCTCGTGGTGACAATTCGAAAGCAAAGCCCGGCGCACCTGTCGACGTCGAGCCATTGCGCCGGGCGATATCAGGCTGCGTGCGCTCGATCGCCGGCGATGGCGCTGTCGAGGTGACATTCGCCAACGAGCGCCCCGGCATGACCGGTGAGCGCATCCGGCTGCCGGAGCTGTCCAAGCGGCCGACGGCGCATGAGCTGGCGGTCACCCGCGGGCTCGGCGATTCCATGGCGCTGCGCATCGCCTGCCACGACGAGAAGGTGCATACGACGATGGCGCCGCAGGGCTCGGACGCCCGGGCGATCTTCGATGCGGTCGAGCAGGCGCGTGTCGAATCGATCGGCGCGTTGCGCATGGAAGGCATGGCGTCGAACCTGCGCTCCATGACGGAAGAGAAATATTCCAAGGCGAATTTCACCGGCATCGAGCGCCAGGAAGACGCACCGGTAGGCGAAGCCGTCGCGATGATGGTGCGCGAGAAGCTGACCGGCCAGCGCCCGCCGGCTTCCGCCGGCAAAGTGCTCGACCTCTGGCGCGGCTTCATCGAGGACAAGGCAGGCTCCGAACTCGACAACCTGTCGACCGCGATCAACGATCAGCAGGCCTTCGCCAAGGTCATCCGCAACATGCTGTCGGCCATGGAAATGGCTGAGGAATACGGCGACGATGACAGCGACGCCGACAATGACGACCAGTCGGACCAGGAAGACCAGCCGAACGGCGACGAGCAGGATCAGGACGAGGTCGACGAGGATGCCGGCAGCGACGCCGCCCCTGTCGAGGACAGCGAGGTCGCCGACGAGCAGATGGAGGACGGCGAGACCGAAGGCGCCGAAATCTCCGACGACGACATGATGGAAGAAGGCGAGGACGATTCGGAAACGCCTGGCGAGACCCGCCGTCCGAACACGCCTTTTGCCGATTTCAACGAGAAGGTCGATTATCACGTCTATACCGAAGAGTTCGACGAGATCATCACCGCCGAGGAACTCTGCGACGCCGCCGAGCTGGAGCGCCTGCGCGCCTTCCTCGACAAGCAGCTGGCGCATCTGCAGGGCGCGGTCGGGCGCCTCGCCAACCGGCTGCAGCGCCGCCTGATGGCGCAGCAGAACCGCGCCTGGGATTTCGATCTGGAAGAGGGCTATCTCGATTCGGCCCGGCTGCAGCGCATCATCATCGATCCGATGCAGGCGCTCTCCTTCAAGATGGAGCGTGACACGCAGTTCCGCGACACGGTCGTCACCCTGCTCATCGACAATTCCGGCTCGATGCGCGGCCGGCCGATCACGGTTGCCGCCACCTGCGCCGATATTCTCGCCCGCACGCTGGAGCGTTGCGGCGTCAAAGTCGAAATCCTCGGCTTCACGACGAAGGCCTGGAAGGGCGGGCAGGCACGCGAGAGCTGGCTTGCCGGCGGCAAACCGCAGACGCCGGGGCGTCTCAACGATCTGCGCCATATCATCTACAAGTCGGCCGATGCGCCATGGCGGCGCGCGCGCTCCAATCTCGGGCTGATGATGCGCGAGGGCCTGCTCAAGGAAAACATCGACGGCGAGGCGCTGATCTGGGCGCATAACCGCCTGCTTGCACGCCGCGAGCAGCGCCGCATCCTGATGATGATCTCGGACGGCGCGCCGGTCGACGATTCGACGCTGTCGGTCAATCCGGGCAACTATCTGGAGCGGCATCTGCGCGCTGTCATCGAGCAGATCGAGACGCGCTCGCCGGTCGAGTTGCTGGCGATCGGTATCGGCCATGACGTGACACGCTACTATCGCCGCGCCGTGACGATCGTCGATGCGGACGAGCTTGCCGGCGCGATGACCGAGCAGCTTGCCTCGCTGTTCGAAGATCAAACCGCCCAGCCGCGCGGCGGCCGGCTACGCCGTGCCGGCTGAGGCCGCTGGAAGGATACATGACCGGTAAGCGCCTCTGCCGTGCGGCGTTGATCGCTCTCTGCCTCGCTGCCGGCGCTTCCGCGTCATGGGCCGGCGATACGGTACCTGTTATCAGTCGGCAGATTTCGGATTTCAGGATCGGCTCTTCGGAGACGAAATTCGGGCCGCTGGAATTTCTCGGCGGGTTGGAGATGGTCTCCAGCAAGGCGCTGTTCGGCTCGCTCTCCTCCATCCGTTTCCGGCAGGACGAAAAGCATTTCGTCGTCGTGCTCGATACCGGCCAATGGCTGACCGGCAGCATCGAGCGTGACGCCAAGGGCAGGCTTTCGGGTCTTGCGGATGTCGAGATCACGCCGATGGAGAACCGCGCCGGGCGCAGCTTCGAGGGCAAGGGGCATATGGATGCCGAGGGCGTGGCGCTCGACGGCGACCGGGTGCTGGTCTCCTTCGAGCAGGATCATCGCGTCGATGTCTATCCCGATCCCGGTTTTGCCGGTTCGCGAGCGATCGCCAGCCTGCCGATCCTCATCCCGCGAAAGATGCTGAGCGACAATCGCGGCATCGAGACCATCACCGTGGCGCCCGCCTCCAGCCCGCTGCAGGGCGGTGTGGTCATCGTCACCGAACGCAGTCTCGACAGCGACGGCAACCGGCTGGCGGCCATTCTCAGCGGGCCGCTGAAGGGGCGCTTCTCGGTCGAGCGGGATGGCAGCTTCGACGTCACCGACGGCGCCTTCCTGCCGAATGGCGACCTGCTGCTGCTGGAACGGCGCTTCAACATGGCTGAGGGTATCGGCATGCGCATCCGGCGCATCAAGGGCGCCGATATCAAGCCCGGCGCCGTTGTTAGCGGCGAATTGCTGCTCGAAGGCAATTTCAACGCGCAGATCGACAATATGGAAGGGCTCGACGCTTTCCAGGCTGCGGATGGCACCACCCATATTATTCTGGTATCGGACGACAACCATTCAATCCTGCAGCGCAATCTGATGCTGGAATTCCGGCTTTCCGAATAGGCCGCGCGTCCGGGGCGTCAGACTGATGTCACACGTCTTGGCTATCCCGCTCGTAGCATTGTCGCGGGATGCCGCCACCTTCGAGGGAATTCATGGTGCATATTCATGTCATGGGTGCTTCCGGTTCCGGCACGACATCGCTCGGCCTCGCTCTCGCCGAAAGGATCGATATCGTCCATCTCGACACGGATAATTTCTTCTGGCTGCCGACAGATCCGCCATTTACGACCGCGAGGGACGTCGGGGAGCGGATCGCATTGCTGCTTGCCGAGGCGCGGCCCGATGAAAGCTGGGTCCTCTCTGGATCGGCACTCAAATGGGGCAGGCCGATCGAGCCGCTCTACGATCTGATCGTGTTCCTCAGGATCGACCCGGAGCTTCGAATGGCGCGGATCCGTGCGCGCGAGATTGCCCGATACGGAAACAGGATCAGGCCCGGCGGCGACATGGCGGTAAAAAGCGGGGAATTCCTGGAATGGGCGGCAAGCTACGATACCGCCGGTCCCGAACGCCGCAGCCTCGCGGCGCATGAGCAATGGCTGGAAACGCGGACATCGCCGGTGCTGCAGCTCGATTCATCGTTGGAGCTCGATGAGCTGGTTGCAGAGGTTCTCCTGCATCCTGCTATCGCAGCCGGTGCGGTCCGGCGCCATCGGTGATCTAGTTGGCGCGGGCGGCCTGCATCGGGCGCAGCACGTTCATGAGCGCGCCATAGGGCAGCAGCATGACGAGGCCGACGATCATCTTCACCGCGAAATCGCCGATCGCCCAGGAAATCCAGCGCGGTGCCTCTGTGGCGAAGACGCCGAGGATGGGGGCTGCTTCCAGTGCAAAGGGATCGTTCGGGCCGAGGAAGACGAAAAGCGCGGCGAAGGAAAGCGAGAAGAACATTACCGTATCGAGCGCCGAACCAATCAGCGAGCCGACGAGCGGCGCCCGCCACCAGGCCTGGCGGCGAAGGCGGTTGAAGACGGCAATATCGAGCAGCTGGCCGGCAAGATAGGCCGAGCCTGAGGCGATTGCGATACGCGGCACCGAGGTGAAGAAGGAGAGCGCCACGCCGACGACGAAGCCGGCAAAAACCACCTTGCGGGCTGCCTGCGGGCCGAACTGGCGGTTGGTCAGATCGGTGATCAGGAAGGCGATCGGATAGGAGAAGGCGCCCCAGGTCAGGATATCGGCAAGATTGATGCCGGCGACTTCGGCGTTCAGTGGAAACTGGACGAGGAAGTTGGAGGCAACGACGACGAGCGTCATCAGGGCGACATAGGCAATCGTATAGCGGGTTTTCAGCATTTTTTTATCCTGGGTGATGCCACCAGTTGGAGAGACGGCCGGCAAAACAAAAGGCTTGTCCGGTATTATCCGTTCAAGCCTTTTGAAGCCGTATGAAAGAAGGACGGAAGCTTACGCTGCAACAGCGGCTTCGGCGGTCTTCTTGACGATCTGACGGCGCAGCAGACGCGCGCGCATCGAGAGTTCGGTTTCGCTGGCCTTCAACAGGAAGGCATCAAGGCCGCCACGATGCTCGACCGTGCGCAGAGCAGCAGCCGAAACGCGAAGACGGTAACGCTGGTTGAGAGCGTCGGAGATCAGCGTCACCTGGCACAGGTTCGGCAGGAACCGGCGCTTGGTCTTGTTGTTGGCATGGCTGACATTGTTACCAGTCAGGACGGCCTTGCCGGTCAATTCGCACACGCGGGACATGGAACACCTATTCTTATTTTTCTCGGGCCATCGAATTGCCATTCCCGGCAAAGCCAGGCGCGCAATCCAACAGGCATGATTGGAAAGTTGCGGTTCTATAGTCAGACAGGCCGCGCGCGTCAAGCCAAACCTTGGCCTTTCCCGCAATTCTGTCAAAAAGCTCCTGTTTTCTTCCCTTCACGGCAGGAGTATAGAGCGCTCAGCAAGGGCTGCCTGCGCCCTGCAAAACAAGGCTTGATTCATGGCTCATTCGGGCAGACGGATTTTCATATCGGCCATCGCAGCACTTCTTGCCATACCGGCATCGGCGGCCGAAATCCAGCATCGGACGGAATACCGGGTGGCGCTTGCCGGCCTGCCGATCGCGCGCGCCGCCTTCCTGACGCAGATCGAGGACGATCATAGCTACAAGATCGCCGGCGACATCAAGTCCTCCGGGCTTGCCGATCTCGTCACGACGATCTCGGCAAAGACCAGCGTCACCGGCGTCGTGCGTAACGACAAGCTGCAGGCGTTGAAATATTCGCTCTATTACAAGAGCGGCAAGAAGGCCCGCGTCTACGAAGTCAGCTACCGCAACGGCAACATCATCTCGGCGACGACGTCACCGCCGCCGAAACGCCCGAAGAACTGGATCGACGTCACGCCGCGCGACATGCGTTCGGTGCTCGATCCGATCTCCGGCCTGGTCTTCACCGGGGATACCAAGGTCTGCTCGCAGACGCTGCCGATCTTCGATGGCGAGACGCGCATGGACCTGGTGCTTTCGCCGAAGGGCGACGAGGATTTCTCGACCGACGGCTTCAAGGGCAAGGCGACCGTCTGCAGCGTGCGCTTCGTGCCGCGCTCGGGTTACAAGAGGGGCCGCAAGGATATCGACTATCTCAGCAAGAGCGACCGGATGGAAATCTGGTTTGCCAAGTCGGACGCGGCAAATGTATATGCTCCCGTTTATGTGCGCATTCCCACAGAATATGGAATGGTGACGATCACTGCCGTCAAATACGGCAGTGTCAGCTGACGGAGCTTCTGCCTCCGTGAAGGGGGACAGGTGAAGCTTCGTGCAACATTGATCGGCTTTACGGCCATTCTGATGTGGTCGTTCCTGGCGCTGTTGACGGCCGCGTCAGGCAAGATGCCGCCATTCCAGCTTTCGGCCATCTGCTTTGCGATCGGCAGCATTCCCGGCCTCGTCGTACTCGTTCTCAATCCCGGGCGCCTGGCGCTGCTGAAGCAGCCGGCGAGCGTCTGGATAACAGGCATTGCCGGGCTCTTCGGCTACCACTTCCTCTATTTCACCGCGCTCCGTAATGCGCCGGCAGTGGAAGCGGGGCTGATCGCCTATCTCTGGCCGTTGCTGATCGTCGTCGGCTCGGCGCTGCTGCCAGGCGAACGGCTGCGCTGGTATCACGTGGCGGGCGCGTTTGCCGGGCTTTGCGGCACCTTCCTGATCGTCAGCCGCAACGGCATCGATTTCGACGGCGCCTATGCCGTTGGTTACGGTGCAGCCTTGCTCTGCGCCTTCACATGGTCCGGCTATTCGCTGCTGACGCGGCGTTTCGACGCCGTCTCCACGGATGTCGTCACCGGCTTCTGCCTTGCGACCTCCACCCTGTCGTTCTTCTGCCATCTCGGCCTGGAGACGACGGTCTGGCCGGAAACGAGCTTCGAATGGATCGCCGTCATCGGGCTCGGGCTCTTCCCCGTCGGGGCTGCCTTCTATGCCTGGGATTACGGCGTCAAGAACGGCGACATCCAGATCCTCGGCGCGGCAAGCTACGCAGCACCTCTGCTTTCGACGCTCATCCTGACGTTGTTCGGATTTGCCGAGCCGAGCTGGCGCATCGCCCTTGCCTGCCTGCTCGTCACCGGCGGGGCGGTGCTGGCCGCCCAGGAAATGTTCCGCCGCAAGAGCAAGGCGCAGCCTGCGGCGGCGGAGTAGGTCTCAGGCGCTGGGCTTCCAGCCGGGCGGGGCCATCTCGAAGCTCGAAAATTCGAAGCCGGGCGAAACGGTGCAGCCGACCAGGGTGAAATCGCCGAGCGTTTCGGCCGATTGCCACCAGTTGGCGGGAATGATCGCCTGCGGCCGCTCGCCTGATACAAGATCCTTTCCGAGCGTCAGCGTCTCGCTTGCCGTTCCGTCTTCCGAGCGGTGCAGGGCCAGCGGCGCGCCGGCGTAGTAATGCCAGACTTCGACTGCATCATGGACGCGATGCCAGTGCGAGCGCTGGCCTCTGGCCAGCAGATAATAGATCGCCGTCGAATGGCCGCGCGCTCCGCCCGAGGTGTCGCGGAAGGTTTGTACGTACCATCCGCCCTCCGGATGCTGCTGCATGTCGAGCGCGCTGATGATATCCTCGGGAGACATCAGAAATTGTCCTTGCGCTTGCGGATTTCGGCAAAGACCTCTTCGTTGGTCTTGCCTTCCATCACCAGATTGCGGCGGATCGCCGGATCGGCGGCGCGCAGGAACGGGTTGGTTTCCTTTTCCAGCCCCAGCGTCGTCGGAATGGTGAATTTGCCTTCGGCGCGCAAGGCTTCGATCTCGGCAGCACGGCTCTTCAGGCGCTCATTGTCTGGGTCGATCGTCACCGCGAAACGGGCGTTGGACAATGTGTATTCATGGCCGAAATAGACGGCAGTCTCATCCGGCAGCACGGCGAGCTTCTGCAATGAATGCCACATGTCGGCGGCAGGGCGTTCGAACAGGCGGCCGCAGCCGAGCGCAAACAGTGTGTCGGCGGCAAAGAGCAGCTTGTCGTCGACGAAGTGATAGCAGATGTGTCCGGCGGTGTGGCCAGGCGTCTCGATGACGTTGACCGTGTGATCGCCAAATAGGAAGCTGTCGCCGTCGGCCATCGTCCGGTCGAGGCCGGGGATGGCGATCGCCTCGTTGATCGGGCCGATGATCTCGCAGCCGAACTGCTCCTTCAGCGCCAGGTTGCCGGCGACATGGTCGGTGTGGTGGTGGGTGGTGAAGATATGGGTGAGCTTCCAGCCGCGGCGTGTCGCCGCCTCCAGGACCGGCGCCTCGTCGGGCGCGTCGATCGCGGCGGTAAATCCGGTCTCCGGATCGTGCACGAGAACGCCGAAATTGTCGGTTCGGCAGAGAAAAACGTCTAATTCCAAAGGTTTCATCGTTCAAATAACCCCTTGTCTTGCGAGTCACGCGGGAATGTAGAGGTTCCGGCCTTGAAGTCCAACCGCCCGCTGATAACATTTATCGCAATGCACGCCGATATCGTCGACCTACGCCAGTTCTATCATTCCGAGCTCGGACGTCTTGCCGAGCAGTCGATTGCCATGGCGTTGTCCTCGCTCTGGGTGCGGCTGCCGCAGGAGCGTCTGGTCGGTCTTGGTTATGTCGTTCCCTTCCTCGACCGCTTCCAGGCCGATACCGAGCGCACCTTCGCCTTTATGCCGGCCGGGCAGGGCGCGGTGAACTGGCCGATGGGTTCGCTCTCATCGACGGCGCTGATCTTCGATGAGGAGCTGCCGCTGCCGGATTCCTCGATCGACCGGGTGCTGATGGTGCATTCGCTGGAATTTGCCGAAAGCCCGCGCGAGACGCTGAAGGAACTCTGGCGGGTGCTGGCGCCGGGCGGGCGGCTTGTTATCGTCGTGCCGAACCGGCGCGGCGTCTGGGCGCGCATGGAGCATACGCCCTTCGGCTCGGGCCGGCCCTATTCGCGCGGCCAGCTGACACATCTGCTGCGCGAGACCAATTTCACGCCGGGGGCGACAGCCGAAGCGCTGTTTTTTCCGCCATCGAAACTCAGGGCCATCCTGCGCCTTCGCCGCGCCTTCGAGCGGGTCGGCCGGACGCTGTGGCCGGCCTTCTCAGGCGTCATTATCGTCGAGGCGCAGAAGCGGCTCTATCAGGGGCTGCCGGTTGCGGCGCGCGCCTCCCGCCGCGTCTTCGTGCCGGTTCTCGCACCCCAC
>Ga0307515_10013061_pt1 | contig 15552 bp, 26 predicted proteins | sample 17_EM_MG_FD_194513 | JGI IMG/M metagenome (GOLD analysis project Ga0307515, IMG submission 194513) | Populus trichocarpa ectomycorrhiza microbial communities from riparian zone in the Pacific Northwest, United States - 17_EM | ecosystem: Host-associated > Plants > Roots > Unclassified | place... | reverse complement strand
TCCAAAGTACTGCTATTTATATGCAACTCAGCACCACAGAACTTGTCACACTGCCACAAGAATTCATAAATAGAAGCTTCTACTAGTTATCTTTCAATTCATAATATTCTAGGGGGGGTTTAGGTGGTTGGCTGTGTTGTTATAAGCGACAAGGCGCAGCGCACGCGAAAGTGGGCCCTTTCGTGGGCCCACTACCGGCGAAGGGCTATCATAGAGGTTGTAATGGCGGGCGGTTAGGGCTCCCGCGAGAGGCACGTGACGTGTCCAGGGCCGGGTAACGGCTATCCTATATAGTCGGCCCGTCACGAGTCTTAGATCTCTTGCGATAATCTTACCTTACACTTTTACATATACTATCACTCGAGTCCACGTTTGCAACTATATCCTCATCTATTCTCATACACAGGCACGCGTGGGCGTACGTCCCTTTACACTGTGTTCGGTCTTTAAGAAATTGGATACGTTTCGCTGACGGAATTTCGAGTTTATGAGTTTTACCCCTTTTTTTCAGACGCGTCGCGTCACCGGACCACCAGACGATACCGAGACGCATACGAAGAGTTCAATCGGATACGATCGATCGAAACAAGTTCAATTGCTATATTCAGTGGTCTAAAGCAACGTCGAGTGCCTGAGAAGCCACGATCGATCTGGGACCGTATCCAACGCGAACTCAACGGATGACAAACGCGTCAATCACGGCAAGGCCAAGCGGAGTCGAGATGAAACAACTGGAGGTGGATGGAAGTCAATAAGCGAAGCGAAGTCAACAGGATACCTGAATGTGGATGGACGAAGCATAGCCGTCGCAATAAGTTCGAGGTTGATGAATGTAAGTCGACAGACAGAGGAAGTCACGACGAAGCATAGCCATTGCAGTGAGGTCGATATTGAAGACATTAGGGCGTCTCATACGACAGTAAGTCAACAGGCAGAGCAAGTCAGGGTAGTCACTGGACAGAGGGCGATGTGGAAGGACGACCGAAGCCGAAGGGAGATAGTCTGCAGACGAAGCGAAAGCCGAACCGAATTACGTGCCGAATCACCATTGAATCCCAATTCCAGTTCGGAGATCCAAGTTACACTGCCACCGAGCCACGATGGCAATCGACAATCGATATGATGGAGAAGTCGTCGACGGAGCAACGAATTTTCAAAAAGGGAGAAGTAGCCGTGTCTGCACGATCAAGTCCTACCGACAAGTCGAAGCCCACCGAGAGGCAGTCTACCGAGACACACCGAGAAGTCTACCGAAAATTCTACCCAGATTCTACTGAAGTCGCCTATCGAGAGTGCACCCATGAAGTCGACCAGTTGGTCACCGAAGCGGACTTCGAACGATGATTACCGAGTCAATGTCAATTACCGATGACTACCAGCTGCAAGATATACTCTACAGAGCATGCGGGGAAGCACTGCACAGAGCTCAGACAGCGCTAGCGCGCTTGAACTTGGTAAGTATAACTATCTTAGAGAAGCTCACTTGTTAGATGTCGACGAATAAGATGCGATTGACGTATACGGTTGACTGCTACGACCGATGCCGGCAGCGGAAGCTCCCATCAATGCCGAGTCACGAGCGCAAGCTCTACTACCCTGACGATTCCGACAATGACCTACGCCGATATATACGAGCTACGGGTATGGATGGTCGGTGGAGTATCGGTACGGAAGTGGAGATATAGAGGACGGGATCACTTTTGGAGGTTTCCTTGTTTTTCTCCTCATATCTTCTTCTCTTCTTTGGATCTCGGCCCTGTACAAATGGCGTCGGCATGGGTTTTACCACCTGCCACTGGAGGTGGAGTTTCCCCGTGCGCCGGACCCGCCGAGAGGTCCCCATGAGCTGTGCCGATCGGTTGTGGGACTTATGGGTTCGTACGATTGCGTACGTAGGATGATTGTTCATTCCTTTCCTTCCCTTGTCTTTTCTGCTCTTATACTGGCTTATGCAGCCCAGGAGGTCTACGCCTAAAGAGGGGATACTGTAACGGCGACACGTGACCCGCGGCCGGGTAAGCGCCAGAGTATATAGTCGCCGCTACAGGCACTTTGTTCTCTACCAAAAGCCTTATTATTCAACTTACCTTTAAGATAACTCGAGTCCACGTTTGCAGCCGTATCCTCGTCTATTCTCATCCATAGGCACGCGCGGGCGTACGTCCCTTTACAAGGGTCTCCTCCCACTTCAGCAACTCAGAAATAGTGCCTATCTCAACAGCCACCAGTCCAAATCTGCCAAGACTGATATTAATTGACAGCTAGCATACCATATATACTTTGATAGTATTACTAGTAAATTTTATTTATAATTGGTGATGAAATAGGGGGGGTTGTAAAGTGGTCAAAAATCCGCCAGCTTCATAGACTCTCACTCAAGTTTTCATCTTGCTCAAAATTGGACCATTTGACTTGATTTTTGAATTGACATGTAGGCCTTGGAGTTGTCTATTATACTGCTGTCTGATATGCTCTCCATTATGTGGTTGTTGAACAATTTGCAAAGCGCCCTGCTAGCAGCTTGTCTGATGTGGGCGCTGTGCATGCCCACGCCCATAATCCCTAATATGGTGCTTGGGCTGTATGCATGAGGTGACAAGACTACTTGGGTGCTGCTTGGCAGTCTCTATAGGCAATGAAATGTCACTTGGGCAAAAAATACCTAAGTTGTAGTAATATAGAGGGTTTCCCACTGCAGCAACTCAGAAATAGTACCTATCTCAACAACCACTAGCCCAAATCTGCCAAGACTGAGATTAATTGACAGCTAGCATACCATATATGCTCTGAGAGTATTACCAGTGAATTCCACTTACAATTGGTGATGAAACAGGAGTGAGAAGGTGGGCAAAAATCTACCAGCTTCATGGGCTCTCACTCACATTTTCATCTTACTCAAAAATTGGACTGTTTGACTTGATTTTATGATTCACATGTAGGCCTTGGAGTTGTCTATTATACTGCTGTCTCTGATATTCTCTCCCTTGTGTGGTTGTAGAGCAATTTGCAATTTTGAATAAAATTCCGGAATTTACAAGGTGCGCCGCTAGCAGCTTGTTAGGTGTGGGTGCTGGGCGTGCTCACCCCCCTAATAAGGCGCCTGGGCAGTATGCATGAGGTGTCTTAGAAAACCCCCTGAGTCTTGGCACAAAGTAATCCTAGCTTTCGTGTTGAGCCCCATTCAAGTCATACCCCTGCACTCTAACTTCCTTACGCTTTTATTGTGGAGAGTACTCTGTGACTTCATTTATATCGCACGTTACGTTGTTGGTTCAGATTCTGCTCTTCATCATCATCGACTGGCTAATTCTCTATTGCCAAACTCCTTTGTTTGTTCGCTCTGCGCCATTCGTCTTCTGCTGCTACGTCAACTACCAGCGGTCGTCTCTGCAGTACTTGTTTCTGAGTGCGTATCGAGTCGTCGCATTCTGCGTTACTTATAGTCAGCGGCTGTAACCATGGCTGAGGTTCTGGCGGTACCCGTTGAACTAGACAGCTACTATCAGTCGCCCTCACCCAGATGCAACTCTCCACAGCATTCGTATTCGCCGTACGAATCCGCCGTAATTCGATCTCATGTGGATAGCTACGACTCATTGCCATCACGCAAACTTTCTCCGCCCCCTTCCACAGCTTCATCCTCTCCTGCATTGACAAGTATTACTTATTCTCCCGAATCCTCGTCATCTTCGTTATCTATTTCTAGCAGCGTATCTATAGAAACGAAGCCAATACCGGATGACTCTTTATTTTTCCCAGTATATGACTTTGGAACGGTGTCATTATCGCCATCTCCAGAGCCATTTCAGTCACCGATTGAGGACACCAATACTGACTGTCCCAGGCGACATTCCATCATTGAAGCTATTGATCCAGATTCATCGCTGTTGCGACGAAAAGCTGCCGATGATGCTTTCATGAGGCATGAACCATCTCGACATGTTGACTATCTCTCTCACGACTGGAATGAGGAGGATATTTGGGCGTCATGGCGGTACATAGTCGGCAACAGAAAGGTGCATAGTAATGCAACACGGTTGGAAAATGCCTCGTGGCGTACTTGGGCGAAAAAGATCAACCGCCTTCGAACTGTCTCAGCTGCCAAGCTGAACTGGTGAGTGTCAGTGGGTTCTTGGTTGTCGGTTCGGTCTCACTAAACATTTCATAGGATGAAAGATTATGATGTTACATGGCTCTATGGGCCATTGTCTATAGGAGCAGCAAAACTCTCGCGTCTACCCCCATCGCCGTCGGCGTCACCTGCAGACGCGAAAGCGCAAAGTTACAAAACCAAGCCGATTTTGAAGAAACGAAGCGTGTCAGAGATAATGCATCAAAAGTCGTTGTCAACGTCAAGTCTTCTCAAACAGGCAACCGCAGTTATTGAATCGCAACAATATAGTCACTATTACCCCCCATCGAGGTCGGTCATGGTCGCACACGCCAGCTCTGATTATTCCTCTCTCTGTCGCCCCTCCTATCTCAGTCCTACCCACAGTTCCAGCGACGTGACCTCTACCTTTTCCACCGGATACCACTCGCCATTGACAAAAAGACATATTCATTTCAACAATCAAGTGCAACAATGTATAGCCTTAGAAACGGATGATGACGATTTTGTAAGCAGAGGGACTTGTGATGAAGATTGTTCATCTAATGACGAAATGCTGTTGATGGCGAGATCCAACACGAGTAACCACCGCAATATCCGTCGTGAAAGGGGAGCTCTCAGTGAACTTCAAATGATAGCATATCTTCCATCGACTACACTGAAGAACAAGGACGAATCAGTGAAAAGAAAGGCAAACTTACTAGATTCGATCTCTCCTGCACCAAAACCAACCCCACCACCACCATTACCTGCGAACTCATTAACTGGAACTACTTATATGTTGGAAGACGACAAGGATATGGCTGATGATTGGGGACCTAATTGTAGGGTTTCAAACCGACAGGTGGGCCTTGACAGTACACGCCTCCTATTTGCCCATGGTAATGCATCACAAAGCAACTTGAACACAGACACCTTTCAACTTCCGAATTTCAATTCATGGGACGATGAGAATCCTGCCACGGCTGGGTTGTTTGGAAGAGCTGTCAACGTGGTGAATACTGCTCGAGATATTGCTCATGTGTTGTGGAATGTGGGCTGGCGAAGATAGTGGGATACGGATGTTGGCAGTGTTGAAGGATTTTCTGCACAGCTGCCTGTCTTGGAATTGTTCCTAGTTGAGTACAGTTCGGACGCCGACCCTTTTTTACAACAACCGTAGAGGTCTTTTGCTTATCTAGAGCGTCGCGATGGCATAACTTTCGGCATAGTATTGTACATAAGTTGCCCCAGCTATTTTGGCCAGGGACATTTTACACATGTACTATCTGGCATTCTGTCTATATATGGGTGCGGGGTTCACTTGGCTTCCTAGGGGACATGAAGATGAACAGCCTTGCTTACGAAAGTGTATTCCAGTCCCCGATTGTGTTCTCCGGAGTTGGAGTTGTTCCAGAGTGTAGTTCTCGGGGATGAAAGCAAAATATTGGAAACTCATTTGGACGAAAATTAAGCAACCCGAAACAAGGCTAACTAGAAGGAAAGGGAATGATTGGCTGAAATAACGGATTTATATGGGGCTGTTACCACCAACAAGATCGTATTGTCCATCTTTTTGTCCTCACGACGGTTTGGCACATGTGTGGTTTGTCCCGATTTTTGCTTCCATGCCCTAGTACTTGTCTGGCCTAAACCTAGGGATTTAACGTGCTGTGCGGCCAAGGCCAGCCGCCTTACAATCTCCACTGAAATCCACAGCAATGAAAATAACAGATTATGAACCAAAGGGTATTTCTAGTGATTATGAGAATGTTAGACTTTGTTAGGCAGGATTTTAGACATTTACATAAAATATTTGATTTGTGCCATTTGACAAATATATATCTTGTTTCAGTCTATTGTAAAGCAGGTGTGCAGTAATAAGTGACAATGTAAAGTTGCTAGAAATATCATAAACTAAACTGTAATAAAAGTGTAAACCGTAAGGGCTAGATATTAACAGAAGCTGATGTAGAAGAATGGTATCAATTAGTAAGTTGACATGTGATTATTGGAGTCTGAGAAAGAAGATCAAGAAAAACTATCATAAATTATACAAATTCTTAGTATACTGTGGTATGAAGGATATGATTTGAAACAATAATATATTGATAAAAGGTAGTTTATTTTAAACATTAAAAGATATAATATCAGTAAGACTAACAGTAATACAGCAATACAAGCTTATGTCAGAAAAAGCTTCAGTACAACAGTAATAAAGATTATATATCCCTGTCACCACTGTATTACAGTTGCTTACAGTAGATTATAAATGCCTATCTTGTACTTTGGCAATTATAGGAGTGTTATAAGAATTCAATGGAAGTGTTGCTGTGTGTAACATCAATTGACTGAACAGATCAAAAATCTCATACTGCACATGTTCTATCAACTCTCTTTTTTGAATCCTCATCTTCATCACCTTTACCAGCACCACCACTACCATTACCATTATGCCCGGACAACCTTCCACGCTACCATGACTGAGATTTAGTATGGCGGTTGCTGCTGAGTTAGTTTTTCCTACTACAGATTATTGTGCCATAATATATATTTCCACCATTATGGGAGTATTATGGGAGAGTAACCATATATCACCATGCATGATAACCATTTACAAAATGAAGCATATTTCTCATACTGCATACCCTTTTGTCACCCCCTTTTTTATAAATCACTACCATCACTGCCATCACCATCACCACCATCACCATCACCACCAACACCATCACCACCATCACCATCACCACCAACACCATCACCACCACCAGGCATTATACTCTCAGATCATTCCTCCATAAGCAGTATGTAATTCCCCGCTGCCAACATTCAGTGAAGCCAGATCCACTGCTACAGGCAAAGCAAGATTCACTGCCAGACACCACGCAAGATCTACTACTTTATTTGAAGCCAGATCTACTGTGACAAGTAAAGTCAAATCCACTCTTACAAACTTTGATCCTGCAAGTGCAGATCCACTGTGTCCAGTGACACCCAATCCTTCCATAGCAGCAAGCCCAGATCCACAGCTACCAGTGAAGCCAGTTTCCCCTCTACCACATCAGCAAAATGTATTTTAGTCATTGGGAGCCTCCAGGAGTATTAGAGGAGTCGGAGTGTAAACTTAGACGCATCAATTTCAGGAGAGAATCAGACCGTAGGAGGGCATTCCGGCAGGCATTTGGAGGAACCAGGATCTCTGATGACTTGTACAGGTGCACCATGGGAGCGGTTGTGATAAGTTTGGGAGCACCTGGGACTGTCGCTCAACCAATGCGGGAAATCCCAAATTAACTCTGCGAAACGCCTGGGTTCAAATGGATATTCATCCGAAGAACTGCAGGTGTAATCTGAGATTCTTGGGATGTAGATGAGCAATAGGAATACCCTCCACGTATGTTGCATAGATTATTGTTCGTTATCGACTTCTGAATCATACTATAGTACCCAGCATCTCATTCAACATTCCATTGTTTGCATTGCTACATTAAGGAGAAAAAAAGAAAATAGCGAGTGATTCACAGATGAAAGCAAATAAAACCGAAACAATAACCTGACTAAGTGATCTAATGATATCAATCGAACATAGTCTCAATGTCATTCACTATATCTCCCACCTCATCACGGCCGACAAATGCAGGAACACAGAATTCATCAATGGTGCAAAGAAGCTGGAGGCACTCCTTGTATTTCCAAATGATCTGAGCCTGGCGAGTGGGTGAAACTGAATTTCAATGTCATTTGGCTCCATGTGTGATAGCTGAAAGATTGGAATTGAGAGTTTAGCTCACAGTGAATCAAAATGGAGTTTGAAAGGCAATAGGATGAATTTGGGGGAAAAAGAGGTGTGCCACCAGGAAAGGAGGAGTGCCTGATGTGGAGTGCAGGGTGGGCAAGGGGAGTGCTGATGGTGATGGAGGAGCGCAGAACGAAATTGAGGGGCGCGAAGCCAGGCCAAGGAGCGCCGACAGGGATTGAGGAGCACCTATCCAACAGAGCAGCCCATCCATGCTGAGCAGTGCAGAAAGAGGGGGGATGTAAAGAGTCTGGAATGAAATGGAGGCGCACATAATCGAGGTTGACGAGGAGATTGAGGAGCTCCCATCTTAGAGGAAGAGTGCTGACGGCGCAGGCCGTGAGGAGCGCTGAATGCAATATGGAAGTGCCAATCCACACAGAGGTGCACTGACAGGGATTGAGGAGCGCCTAATATAGCGGAGGAGCACCATTGGGGGGGGGGGGGGGGTATGAAGCAGCCCACCATGTGTAATTGATGAGTGCAGTGGCTTCTGCAGTAATACAATCTGTCACTGTGGAAGGGCAAAATTTACCTCGATATTCATCTTGAGAAAACATAACTGTTACCTTCTTTCCAGTGGCATGCTCAGACAGCACACAATGAATAGCTGTGGCTATAAGCGCTAACATCTGCAGTGTGAGATGTTGAAAGAACCAGGATGTGGTTGGTTGTCGCCCCAAGCTATTGGCGGTGAAGAACAATGGGTTGTATATTATCTCAAGCACTTCAATCCACAGGAACCATGATTCCTTATCATTGATGACCTTTAAGAGATAATCATCGTCAAACAGGAGGTCCTTAACCTGCATTTGAAGCTCAGTCTGCAATCCTAAATCCAACTGGTAAATACAGGTCTTAGATCAACGAGCTTCATCGGGCCAATGCCCTCGAATGGTACTGATCTTTGGGTTATAAGTGTATATTTTTTGTGTTTCGAATCACCATAAGTCCAATCAAGGAGCAGAAAACAGAATACACACTTACAGATTCTCAGGTTTGCGGATCGATTTTGAGAGATGGACCACCAGGCAATTGAGACACAGATGGCATACCCACAGGAGCACCTGCTAATGCCCGCTGATGATTCTGTGCTTCAATGGCTAGTTTCCAAGCTTTGTCAACAATCGAGTACTTCTCATCAGAAATGATCGGCCAGGGAGTCATTGTGAATAAGAATGCCTCCGTGAACCATGTGGCTACCTCAAAAGCAGGCTTTTTGCGCTGAGGAACGTTGTGATCTCCACCGGCCTTTGGTTGAGGAACAATCTGGTGTCCACCAGCCTTGGATAGCAGGAGCACCTGGGCGGGTACAACATCAGACCTGCATACTATGTTGATGGTTGACTTTTTGCTTTTGAGCCATGGTGGTGCTATGGCCAATGCTGGATGTTGCAGATTTGGAAGCAAAGTGCGTGCAATGAGAGTATCGGCAGGGCTTTGTTTCTTTGGCAGTGGAAACATTGTAGTTCATACTGTCGGATCATGGCGCACCTGGTCTAGATGTAGGACCTCCTGCTGGTCAAGTAATTTGTCTTCTTCAATATCGGATGACAAGATGGACTCTCCAGGGTCTTCACTTTGATTCTTGCTGATCTCCCAATCAGAATCGTCCTCATCCTGCATCATAACTATTATAGTGTGGACATTAGCTCTCTCCAACACTAGACAGCAGCAAAAAACATTTCCGTCCGGGCAGAATGGCTCCGTCAGAGTGGACATGCCGCGTTGGAGCCGGCAGGGACACCCCAGTGTCGGATTACTCCAAGCCAGGCGTCAATTCAACGCATCGCATTCCATATCGCCCCCTGATTGCTGTTTCACTGTTTCATCACGTTCTGTCGGTCTTCTTTTTTAAACGATCACTCTGGCATTGTGGCCAACTGTGACCATACATCGGAATGGGTTCATTGGCTACGCGCTTGCATCGGGATTGCAATGTGATGGGTGACACTGTGGAAATCTCTCCTCGCATTCCTTCTACCTGCGCGCAAAATGCAATTCTCCCTTTACTAATTATAGACATCATTCCAAGTCGCCAGATCTATGTGGCTATTGACAATCCATCACTCATTCCATCAGTCTCCTGTCTTACAACCAGTACCTATCTCTGGAATGATCTCGGTGCAGCCGACAATGTGTCACACACCGAAAACTTGCAAAGCAATGGCTGCCAGTGCTTTTCTCACTTGTACAAATTTTCAGACGGGATCCAAGTTACCCGAGTTTTCAGGTATTGTGCGGAGCGCAAGAGCTAACCAGTACCCAACGAAAGCTCCGTCCTTGTTTTGGAGTTAGATTTTGAATAGTCATATCAGTCCCCACGGGAGATGCCCATTCAGCGCGCCATAAAACCTCCCCGGGCATTGTTTTACCCACACCCAGTCGTTCCGTTGATCCCCTCTGCGCCAGCTCTGGCTTCCTGTGCATCGACACATCTGAGATATGCGTTTGCCATCTAAACCCTCAACTTGAACCTTAATACCATGGTGAATCCAGAGCTCCATTGGGTGCAGTTGTTCATCCAATATATACGTCTTGTTACGACTCTTACGCTTGATAAATTCCCGCGTGCTGCGGTATGTTGCCACTCGGTGCATAGCATTTTGTGTATCGTCCAGGAATGCTCTGAACTCTTTGATCATAGCGTCAGGATGCTTTCCATCACGGCGGATTTGGGGTTCCATGAATTCGGGCTTCGCATATGACTGGGAGCCTAGGGGGGCAGCCACATCAGCAACGGAAGGGAGGACTTTGCAGGCGGCGGCGCTGTTCTCCCGACATTGAGCGAGTGCTTGGAGATCGAGGTTTCTGATTTGAAAAGGGAGAATGTGACGCTGAAAGGTGAATACTTGCGGCAGGTAGTTGAGATTGTGATTGGAGGCGTTCCAACCGTCCTTGAGGTTCGTTTTATGTGCTTGTTCAGGTCTTTCGGCAGAATCCTGTTGCAAGGCTCAGTATCGACGAATCTGTTCGACCCAATGAGACATCAAGGGGATCATAGGAAAGTTGAATTCAGCATCCAACTCCTTGGAAACATCGATCTCGTGGCTGATATGATCCCGGCAGGCGTTCCATTCGCACCGCTTCTTGGACGGCATCCAAGTTTCAGCAGTTGTTTCCTCGTCTAACTTCCCTTCTTCACAAGTTCCGTTCTCAGGGCTTTGGCTTTGGCCTTCGCCTTTTTGCGTGCTCGCACGGGTAAGCATTCATCTCTGAAGGTGTGAAGACGACGCAAGGCGTCCTCCATGTAGCTCAAAGTTGCATCATCGTGAGATTTATATTGAGCATACATATGGAATTGTAACAATGCCTGTGTGCACTCAATTCCACGATTGAGCATGGGGCGCTGAGCGGGGCTACCACCTCATAGAGACCGAGTTACAACTCCAAGCAGGTACCATCTCATTTCCTTCATCACCTTCCCATTCCATGGAGGAACTTCCTCATATGACATAATTTTTGGTTTGAGGTCATGGTAAGCAGGCACGGATAACCAGATTGCATTGTACTTGTCGAGGCGTTTGTGCCTCTTCATGAAGTGGTAAATCAACCTCAGGAGGTGTTCAAGCACGCCAATCAGCATTGTATGGAACAGGTCGGGCTCCGCGGGGTCGCTCACTATGCAGGGAATATGTCGAAACACGTTGAATCCTCAGTGAACATGGCGTGACGAGAGTTCGGCATCGGCTGCCTTGGTGTCGGCATCACTGAGTGTTCTTTATTGGTTGTGATCCTGCCAGGGGTGTTGCTCATCAGGAGGGACATAATCTCCAAGTTCAATCATTGGACACTCGCACCAAAAACAGACATGCCGCTCGAGATGATGTAGGTTGGTATACCCAGGGCAATCTGCAAGCCATGCTGCCAAAACCGGTTTGCAATGCCTGAAATTACCAGCTGCACAGAGAACATAGTAATACCCGCTCTCGGCATTGGGATTTTGTTCTCAGGTGAGAGGCTGCAGTACCCTCCGGAGTACCCTCTGGAGTACATGGTTAAGTACCTCTCGGTGTGTTTGCAGCTGCTCATCCAGCCGCTTCTGAGGAATATTGCGGTTCATGATTGCAATCGGCAGGAGAGCGACCATTATGACGGTGTGCGTTGAGGGCATCTGGTGGATCTTCGAACATAGATTGCGAATTGTCATATATACAGGCCACTCTTTCTTGTCGCCAGCAAAATTCAAGAGATGTGTTCCATCGGACATGTAGATCTAGGGAACCAGTGTATCCCCCAGTCTGAGCATTGCCTTAACCTTGATTAGCACGTTATTATCCATGAGTATCTCTGTTTACCTATGTCTCCCACCACCACTCCACAATGTGCATTTCAGTATAGAGCTGTTTCGGTGGCATATCGCTGTCAAAGCAACGCCCAAGGGAGTAAATGAGATGCTCAGTGTAGGCTGGCTGCCGTATCAACCATCTCATGCTTTTGACAATGCCTCGACTCCATTATTTGACAGGGGGTTGCTGATTGTCATTCCATCTCATATCCTCGAGAGTGTGTAGTTCCCAGTCCCCAAGAGGCTGATCGTCTGGCATGCTAGCCCTGAGCTTCTGGACGCAATCCCCATTTTTGCAGCTTAGGAAACGCAGAGCGGTGTTTTCTTTCTTCAGCACATTGTCATAGTACGTCTTCATACCCTGGTTCTAGATCCCACACTGGATATATATGTACTCTTGACGCGTTGCAAACGGGTAGTAGGGATTGTTTTGTAGTTTCGTTTCAAGGCAACCCTGAGTGTCACGTTGCCATGGCTCAGCAATGTAATCAATCAATACAGCGCTGGCGACGGGGAATGGTACTGTCTCTGGCAGAGGAGGTGGCGGTGATTGAGACTTGGAGTCTGCGATGTTTTCAACGTGTTCGAGGTAGGGAACCAAGTCCATGTCTTCGACAGAATCCTGGTCAGCATTAAATTGATGATGCTGAGCGGGTTCAACGCGTCGGGGCGCGCTGCGAATAGTCAGATTCTTCTGCCGTGCAACTTGAAGGTGTTCAGGATGGTGTGATTTGATATGTTTAAGTCACCAGCTGGCTGAGGTGAACTTCTATCGGCATCAAAATTTGGGGCAACGGAATGGGGTCTTCTCTGGCATTATCAACGACACGCAAGGAGCGGAGTATTCAGTGTAGAAACCGATGACAGTAGGTGGTTGGCCTGAGCAGTCTGGTGTGTAAGCTCACAATACTTTCAGTTAACTTGAGAGATTCATTGAGCCTCAACACCATCACAAGGAGGTTCCTTACATGCCAGGAGTTGCAAAAACGCTGCATGCACGATCTCCCACAATACAATGTATAAAATAAACCCTGAGCAATCCAAAAACCTTGCGATGCGAGTAATAATCAACGCCTGAGATAAATAGATTAGAACCATGGAAACCTACAAGAAATGAACCCGACCCTAACTGCAACCCAACAACCATCGCCTCCTCTGCAACATGAGGACTGGTTCACTCCTCGGCTACAGAGCCATCCGGGTGTGCCTCAGGGAGGGGGACATCGGGGAGAAGGACGTCAGGGAGAGGTATGTCGGGGAGACTGACGCCACCTGCTGATTTGCCAAGCAGCCGCTGATCCACATCCACATCCGAGGTGCTTACGGATGCCTCAGCTTCTCGAAGACCTGGCACCGCCCGGCGAGGCTCCCATGGCGTCACATGCCCCAAATCCTCCAGCCGACTCGGGGGATGAGTCCCCAGCGTTCGTGGTCGTGGGCGCAGCTCTGGGGTTTGTGGCCGTGGGGCAGGCGCTGCAGGTTGTGGCCATGGGGTATGTCCGCGTATCTCCTGGCCTGGCTCACATAGCACGATTGGCTGATTGTCTACCACGGTATCTACATTGTCAGCCGATGTATTTACCATCTCTCCCTGGCCAATAGTCCGAGATTCGTTGGCATCATCCTCGTCCTCATGCTCATCCACCTCCTCCTCCTCATCTTCCTCATTCTTATCATCCTCCTCTTCATCTTTCTCCGATTCATCGTCACCGTCCCATTGCATATCCACATCGCCGTCTAAATCAACGCAGTCCGGTGCATCCACATCATCCTCCACACGCATATCCACATCAGGATCATGTTCTCAGTTATATTCGTCGTCTGACTCAGTAGACTCGGTATCACCATCTGGGGCAATTGACACGGTGGGCGATGCTTCTGGTTCTAAATATACCCAGTCTACTTAGCCCTCCATGTCCATGTCTGCCTGTGACATTTTCTCTGCAACTGCAAAGCAACGGCATGAGACATATCATCACCCCCTGGGGTGTGATAAACAATACCTTTCCCATTACCGTTTCCCTTCCTGTTCCCCTTCCCTTTCCCCTTCCCGTCCTCTGTCGCCTTCCATTTCCCCTTCCCATCCTTTGTTCCCTTCCCTTTCCTGGTCCTCTTCTCGCCGCCCTGCGTGTCCTCCTCACCCTCACCGTTGTCATTGTCATTGTCATCGCCAGAATGGCTCCTTCCACTGCTCGGCGGACTTGGATCCGCCCATTTCTCATCACCAACATCATCGTCGATTATCTCATCCCAACTCAGTGGGCTAACGGCCAGGAAGTCGCCTGGTTTGTACCTCGGGTAGCTTGGCGGCTCAATCTTGGCCCTGAGATGATCGCTACCGTATCAAGAGAAACCCTCGCTGGTGAGTTTAACCTTTCCAGATCTGGTTGTCTGCAGATTGGAGCAATCGACCTGATCCCCGAAGGCTTGGAGGTTGTCCCACCACAAATTGTTCATTTGGTTGTTGGTTTTGTAAAACATTTGCCCCATATATGAGGGGAAGGCTGCCCACCACTCCCGAAAAGGTGAACTTCTGCTCCTTCGGTGCGGCCACATCAGCTGGAATTGTGAAAAGTGGCGAGTGGTGACTTGAACAAGATAGATTATATCATTAAAGAGGTTGCAGGCCCTCTCATCTTTGACGCTGCAAACATTGTATATCCCTATGTGTCCACAGATGTGTTCTGAGATGAATCCCATCATACGGTCCAGATCCAACGACAGGTGTCGATTTATAACTGATGTCAAAATCTTTGCCCTAGCAGTTGCCTTCCCCTTCCCTTCCTGGCTGCCCTCTGGCGCCATTGCTGCGAGCTGAAAATCAATCTACATCCAAGGTGTTAGCATTATGCTACAGTTGAACATAGTGGACGGAAGCCCATGGTGAAAGTACAAAGTGGTGTAGGTTATCGGGTGTGATTTGGAATGCGAGGCGTTGTTTTGTGCATGTCACATGATGTTGAGATTGACCAGGATGCTGGCGGTGAGTTTAATACAGGAGGAACAGAGACTGGAGGTGTCGGCAGGAAGAAAAGCGAAGGGAGGTGAAGGCGGGAAGAAGGGATATATATACTTCATCAGCAAAATGTATTTTAGTCACTGGGAGCCTCCAGGAGTGTCTGAGAGGAGGCGGAGTGTAAACTTAGAAGCGTCAATTTCAGGAGAGAACCAGACCCTAGGAGGGCATTCGGGCCGGCCATCGGAGTAACTGGGATCTCTGACGACTGGTACGGGAGCACCATGGGAGCGGTTGTGGGATATTTGGGAGCACCTGGGAATGTCGCCCAACCAATGTGGGAATCCCAGACTAACTGTGAGAGATGCCGGGTTCTTAGGGATATTCACTCGAAGGACTGCAGGCGATATCTGAATGTACAC
>Ga0307515_10013060_pt1 | contig 15554 bp, 2 predicted proteins | sample 17_EM_MG_FD_194513 | JGI IMG/M metagenome (GOLD analysis project Ga0307515, IMG submission 194513) | Populus trichocarpa ectomycorrhiza microbial communities from riparian zone in the Pacific Northwest, United States - 17_EM | ecosystem: Host-associated > Plants > Roots > Unclassified | place... | reverse complement strand
AATCTAAGATAGGCGTACCACTAGATTAGGATTAAGGAAGGCGACGAATAAAAGGCAGCCTTTAGGTTAAAGAAAGGACTATATAAACCATTAGTTATATAATTTGGGCTTATAAACGCACTAGTAATGTTCTAGAAGCGTATTAACAATATATTAGGAGAATACTTAGATGAATTTATTATAGTATACCTTAATGATATTATTATCTACTTAATAACTAAGAAAGAGCATAGGGAACACATTAAATGGGTTTTAAGGAGACTATAAGAGGAATAGATGCTAGTAGTAATTAAGAAATACGAGTTCTTTACTAAGAAGACTAATTTCGTTGGATTTATTATTAAACTAGGCCAACTTAGTATAGATCTAAAGAAAATTAAGGCTATAGTAAATTGGTAAGAACTAGAGAACGTTATATAGTTAAAATTGTTTTTAGGGTTTTATAATTACTATAGAAGGTTTATAGCGCAGTGGTTAAAGGATATTAAATCACTTACGCGACTAATAAAGAAAGAAGAACTATAGGCATAGGGAAAGGAGTAGCGGGAACTATTTAAGAAAATTAAGGAACTATTTACCTAAAAGCTAGTGCTTAAGATCTATTAACTAGGACTAGAGACAATTGTAGAAATAAATATATTAGATTATGCACTAGGGGCGTGCTTTATATAGAAATATTAAGATAAATAGCACCTAGTGGTATACTATAGTTAAAAGATAACACCACTAGAGTTAAACTATAACATCTATAATAAAAAGTTATTAGGGATAGTTATAGTATTAAAGAAATAGAGAGCATTCTTATAAGGCATAAAAGAACTATTTATGGTTAAGACGGATTATAAGAACCTAATAAGATTTTTAATAATAAAGGAACTTAACTAAAGACAGGTTAGATGGGCAGAGATACTTATAGAATATTATTTTAAGATTTAGTATACTAAGGGCACAGACAATATATAAGCAGATACTCTAAGTTAAAAGGCTAAACTATAAAATGAAGAGAAGCTATTAGGGGCTTTACTATAAAAAGATACGGACGGACTAATTAGATATAATTATCTAAAAATTATAGTAACTTAGGAGAAACTAGAGAAAGTTTACAAGTTACTAGAGAGCCTTTAAGTATAAAGAATTCTAGAAGTATAGCTAGAAGATCCATAGACGGATATATACGAAAATTAAGAAGTAAAGTATATCCTAAGAAGCATAGTAGAGTAATTTATAGAAGAATTCTATAAGGGATTAACTTAAGGACACAACGGAGCTATGGGCTTAGTGTTAAGACTCTAGAAAAAGTATATTATTAACGGAATTTGAAAAATAGCTAGGAGGGTTACTAAGGAGTATCTAGATTGCTAAAAAAATAAATTAATAAGGCATAAGCTATACGGAGGGCTACAACCTATTAAAACACTAGAAAGACTATAGAAGGTTATATTATAGGACTTTATTATTAAGTTACTAAGGTTAAGGGACCTTATTACTAAATAGGATTACAACGCAATCTTAGTAATAGTAGACAAGCTTATAAAGTAGGGATACTTTATAGCATACACGGAAGAAATCTTAGCAGAGGATGTCGCTAGAATATATATTAAGGAAGTATTCGTAAGATACGGAGCACTAAGTAAAATTATATTAGATAAAGATCTAAGATTTATAGCAGCATTTTAGGAGGTATTCTTGGCGGAATAAGGAGTTAGAGCAGTAACTTTTACTATATATTATCCGCAGATAAACGGTTAAACGGAAAGATTGAATTAGATATTAGAATAGTATTTAAGGCACTATATTAATTACGCATAAAACAATTAGGTATTACTATTACCAGTTATATAGTTCGCATACAATATAACACCTTAAGAAGGAATAGGCATATTACCATTTAAGGCAAATTATAGATATAAGCTAAGGATATTATTATTATTACGATAAGTAAAGAAAACAAGTAGCACAGCTAAAGAAAGAATAAAGACGTTAATAAATCTTTATATAGACCTTATAAAATTAGTAAAGAAAGTATAAGAGAGAATAAAAAGGTACTATAATATTAAGAGATCTAAGGGACTAAATCTTAAGGAGGGAGATAAAGTATGGCTACTATACAAAAATTTTAAGAGTTAATAACTAAGTAAGAAGTTGGACTACGTTAGACTAGGACCTTTTAAAATTATATAGAGAATTTTACTAGTTACGTTTAAGTTGAACCTACTAGCTAAAATAAAGATCTACCCTATATAGTATATTGCAATGCTAGAGCCAGTATATAAGAATGTTAAACTACCGGTTTATAAGGCAGACACGTATAGAGGATAAGAAGAAGACAAATAGCAAGTTTTAAAAATCGTTAGCTATAAGGACATTAATAACGAAACATAGTATAAGGTTAAGTGGATAGGCTATAATAAGACTACCTAGGAACTACTAGAAAATTTAAAGAATGCTATAAAAAAGGTATAGGAGTATTAGAAGAAATTAGGTCAGGCAGCATTAATAAAGAAGGATTACTAAAAAATAAGTTACCTAAGGGGGACCTAAGAAGAGTAGTTGCCGAGCTACTTGGATCTGTTTCCTTCTTTATTAGAAGAGAATCCGTTCTTTTATTATTAAGTTCCTATAGACCCTATTTTATAAGTTTTTACTCCCTAAAACGGACCTTCTTATAAACCTTTTTAAGACGGATTAACTAAGCGGACGCCGCAAGATGAGACTTAAGGGCCCGTTGCTAAGCTTTAGCAGCCTTTTATTTAGCATTATAAAAATAATATAATTTCGCTAGAGCAACAGACAGTTTATTATCTAGCTATATAGTAGTAGATTAAACATAAGACCCTAAAACAAATTAATTAAGGAACTAGACGACTATTAAGAGTAATAGGTTATATATATTTAGCATTAGAGACGGAGTAAACGTTATAGGACGAACAAATATTCGCTTTAGTGTACTTTAAGTAAGAGGACGGTTATTATAAAGATAGGTTCGCCAACGCAATATAAACTAGCCCCTCTTTTGAATAATAAGAATATGGAGACGGTATAATCTTACTAAGAGACAATATCGCAGCCATAGTGCGAATATAACGAGCAGTCGAAGAAGAAGAAGTTACTTTAGGTATAATAAGTAACGATGTTAACCAAATTAATTAGACGGATATTACACCTCTAGTAAATAACTTAGAGATATTAGGAATCTTTAAGAATAAAGATAAAGAGGAGGGAGATGGTATTACGGACACTTTAAGTACAATGTTATAACTACTTAGGGAAGAGTTAGAAGAAGCTAGTTGGTTAATTTAAATATAATCTAGGATGGAGCCGATAGAACTATATAACGAGGAATAGTAACTAAGGTTACGTGATATGATCTATATAATCTGTAGGATCTATATAATCCGTAATAGAGTAGATAGAGCATACGTATATTACGTATAAGAAGGATTTTATAGGAGTACGGTTGTATATTTAAGGACCCTTAGTCCCTACCTAGATAGTTCCTTCCTTATAGTAATTCTTAGAATATAATTAGAGTTAATCTGTTGGGCAACCACTCCACCAGTTGTTATTACGTTGTTGACTTTTGTACTTGCATTTCCTACACACCTAGCCCAATAATGAGCCCACCGTAGTTCTTGCTACAAGGTTCCGTTACAATATTTAAAAGGGTTATTGCTATAAATAAGTATATTATCTAGGTACGCGGAGTAAAAGTAGTTAAAGTAGTCCCGTAAGGCGTTATTAATATAGCTTTAAAAGGTGCCTAGGCCGTTATATATACTAAAGGGCATAATAGTATATTTAAATTAGCTAAAGCATAATGCAAATGCGGTTTTTTATTTATTACCTTTCCGTATTTAAAGATAGTTAAAGGCAGCGATAATATTAAGCTTAATATAGATTTTAGCTTAACTAAGCCGCTTAAGGGTCTTACGTATAAGCGGTACTAGGTATTGGTTTTTAATTATAATAGTGTTAAGTCTTTTATAGTTAACGTAGAATTAAATACCTTCTTTTAGCTTCTTAGCGAGAAGAATAAGAGCGGCTATTAGTAATATGCTAGGGCAAATAAATCCTTTATTAAGGTGCTTATTAATATACTTTTTTATAACTAAAAGTTCGTCTTTTAATATTAGGTAAGGTCTCTTATAAGATATTATTTTTCCTTATTTAATATTAATAATATAGTTATTAGGTTAATATAGGGGGAGTATATCTACGCCCTTTTATAAGTATATATTGGTAAAGTTATAGTACTTCTTAGGGAGGAGCTTACGGAGTTCTTTGTTGGTAAGTCTTTTTTTAAGCTTTATAAACTTCTTAAAGTTTAAAGGTAAAAGTCCATAGAGTTCTATAGGGGCGTTATCTTCTAAAAGGTTAACTATGTCTATTCTATTACTATAGAGAACATAGTCCTATTCTTTATTAAGCTTATATAGTTATAATTAAAAAGCTATAGCAATAGTTTAGCCTTTCCTATATACTATACGGTAGAAGGCTAGGGCACTTATATAGTAGTAGTTAATTATAGATAGGGTAATAAGGGGTTCCTTATATTAGTATCCTAGGAAGTAAATAGAGGCGGCTAGGCTATGCCCTAGGCAAGTCTCTCTATAGTATTTAGAGTTAAGGGTTACTTCTCTCTTCTTTTAGTTAATAGTGGGGTTATATTATTTAAGCTAGTTTATTTTAAGAATAATAGGGTAGTTAGTAAGTAGTATAATATAGGCCTAAAGTTCTTTCTAGTACCTATTTATATTTAGGTAGAGTTATACTATATAAGTAATCTTTTATATAGTATAACAACTGTTAGCAAGTTATAGGGCACGGGCTTTAGTAAGGAGTAAGGTAGGTAGGCTATAAGTATATATAAATTAGATATCTATAAATTTATTAATAGCTTTATAATTAATTATAGAACGGCTTTTATATTATTTTTTAGTAGTAGTTTCTATTATAGATAAAACTATCTATTTCTATCTATTTATCTTTACTAAGTTATTTATTAAGTAGGCCGATATATAGATCCCTTTATTATTAGGGCGTCCTAACCCACAACTTAGGGCTAGCATTTAGCGTTTTCCACTTCTATATCTGATTCTACTACTATTACTACATCCCCACCCGATATAGTAATAGCGTATAGCAACGTATTTAGTATTTGGGGTATTAGGTTAGGTATTAGGTAGCGGCTACTAAACTTAGCTATTAGGTAGTTTAGGTTATCGCAATAATAGCTTTTTTAATAGCATTTATAGTAGCGTCCTAGTTTTTAGAGTAGCTTACGCTTTCCATTTAGGAGTTTTTATAGAAAGGCTAGTATAGAGAAATCAATATTGGCTCTGGTAGTACTTAAAGTAGTAGGCGTTAGTGGCGTAGTATATATAGGTTTAGTAAGCCTAGAAGGCTTTTATAAAGAGGTCTTTAAGTAAAGATTAGCAGTAGTAATCTAATTTAGTTATTATTTAATCTTTTATAGAGCTGCTACTATATTATAAATATCGTTATAGTTATAGCTGGTGGCTGCGTAACTAAGGCAATAAGTAACTTTTTTAAGAAGGTCCTTTTAGTCTTTAGTATCGTCTTAGGTAAGGGCTTTAGTATATTTCTAAAATTTAATATAGAATTTATTAAATAATTTAGTAGGGCTTATCTTTAGTGTATGTAGTTTAGCTTAGCTAGTAGTTAATAGGTTATAATCACGGTATATTAGGTTAAGATTATTAAGGATTTCCTAGTGGGACTACTACTCTTAGGGGCTATTAGTCTCCCATTAAGCAAAGAGCCTGTTAAATAGTATACCCTATATTCGCCTAATAATATAACTAATTTTAGTATCTTCTATAGAAAAAAGGTAGGCGCTCTAGGTTAGTTTCTCGCGGATTTATATCTTTTAGTAGCTATATTCCTTACGGTCTCTCTAAAAGACTAGGGAATTAGGGTAACGTATATTAAACTCTACGGTAGCAGCTTAGGTTTGATTATTATAGCTTTTATTATTACTGCTTTAGTAGGGGTTCTTATTAGGTAAAGTTGCTAGGGGCGTAAAGGCTTAGATGGCGTTATATATAATAAAGAGGTATCTAGCGTTATTACGAATATACTTATTAAGCTAAGATTATAGGTATTTAATTATGCTATCTTTTTAGTAACCGTAGTAATAAGTATAATCTTAGCCTTCTTTAACTATTAGATGTCGCGTTTAGACATACAGTTAAACCCCCTTATAACGATACGACTTATTTAGCCGACCGTATCGTAATACTAAGGGTATCGTTATATTTAGTATTTGTATATAAAATGCACCAAAAATTAAAATTAGGTAATGATATTATATATCTACACCTATAAAGTCGCAATTGAGCGATTAGCTATACTAAAATACGTTATAATTAATTGCTGTTTAGTGTTCTAACTTCGTCGATTTTGGAGTCGTCGCTCATACCTCAATAGAGTCGTAATTATGTCTCTATTACAATCTTCCTGCTATTCCTTATAAAGATAAAGCTTTTGTAAGGCGTCAAGCGCCTCATTAAGCTTAATTTAGGGTTGCTTAATAACTTCCTCATCTATCTCTACATCGCGATTGGGCCCTGCATAGAGCTCTGCTATATACTTAATAAGATCCTCCGTTAAATCCTCTACTTCCTCACCTAGTAGCTTAATAAAATCCTAAATATTTATTATGGCACGGATTCTTCCTGCTACTTATAGCTCTTCTGCTATTACCTGCAGCTTATCGACAATAGGAGGATCTATATAACCCTGGGGGCAAGGCCATGGGCCTATATAAGAGCCAAATAGTATAGATTTAATAAAGCAGTTCTTAATTGTCTGCGGTATAACCTTCTACTAAGCTGCAATTACCTATTAAATTGCCTATAGGACATACATCTGCTTAATTAGATCTTAGTTTTTAAGTGACTGCTCTACCATAAACCGCATCTAATATCTTTAGTAGAAGAGCTTAAAGTTTACAATTATCCCTTAGTCAAGAGGCTGGTATATAGAGGTACAATTTAGGGGAAGGAACTCAACGCGCGTATTCTTAAGAGAGCCGTTCTTAGAGGTCGTTTAAATAGCTGCTTCGTAAGCGCTAAAGCCGTCAATTAGGAGGAGCACCTTCCTGCCAGATATCCTTTTATTAAACTAGGTAAGCCAATTAAGTATAATAACTGTTGTCATCCAGGCCTTCTTATTATACCTCCAGATAATATCCAATAAGGCTATATTAACTTTATTAGCCGTAAAGCAATGTGGCCGTTATACTAAGCTAATTATAAGAAGAGGAAGCTTTTTAGAGCCATCTGCATTACAGTAATTACCTAGAGAGATTCGTGCCTTCTGCTTCTTTATTCCTGATTAAGCCTTAGTAGCTAATGTAGTATCCGGTATAGCCTTCCAAAATAGCCCTGTCTTATCCATATTGAAAACATCCTTTAGTAAATAAGGTGCGATAATTGCTTAAAGCTCTATTATGCGATCCTCTGCTCCCTCTATATTGACTAAGGCAGCCTTACCGTGCTGCTTTCTCTTGCAAATATTATTACAATATTTAAAGCCTTCCAACTAGCCAGTAGACCACTTTGGCTCCGCTGTCTTAGCTAATGTAGGTATCCGTTACTATAACTAAGCAGCAGTAATATATATAAGCTCGCCAGAAATAGGAATGCGAGAGTTCTATAGGCGTTAGTGCCACTTAAAGAGAGCTTCTTCTAAAAAAAGGTTGTTTAGCGTCTCTCTTACGCTCTCGCCTGCCTTGCCCGCGTGGCAATTTAGCTATATTAAGGTGCTTAAACTTATTGCTAAGTATTTCCGATATTAAGGATTAATTAATTTTACGATGGAAGAAGTTAGTAGCCCATTAAGCGAGCTGGCTTTGTAATAGGTAGGGGTGACTTTAGTAATAGGCGTGTATTTTTTGGCGTTCGAAGTCAGAAAACCCATAACGGCGTTACCTTTTAGAATTTTAATTTCTTGCCATAATAAATAAGGTAGAATTAGGTACAGAGAGTAAGATCTAAGGGTTATTTTAATAGATTTAAATCGTTATGTGGTGGTTATTGATGGCTGAATATGCGGTGAGCAAGCGTCAAATCCAACGAATCAAAATCTGCTTATACCAATATTGGTGAGACACCTTAACGATATCATTAAAAGCCAGAATATCGTAATATTACACTAAAAAAGGATTAATTAAGGATATATATCGTAATATAGACAATATCGTTATATACCCTATATCGTTATAAGGGGGTTTGACTGTATAGAGGTTATCTTTAGTTTTTTAGCGTGTGTTATTGGCGAGCGCCTTACAAGCTTATAGGTCTTAGATAATATTACAATCTTAGGCAGTACGCATCTTAGCTTATATAAGCTTTAGGTAGTAGTTCTGTAGAAGGCGGTAGTATTTATTAGGTTTTTATGCTACCTTTTTTATAAACGTCTTAGTATCTCGTATTTTAATTTTAATAGATAATAGCCCTTCTACTTACTTATCTATAGTTATATAGTTAATAAAAAATAAGATATTATTAATGTCTACCTTATTAAGGTTATTGTAATCTTTTAAGCCACTAGACTTCCCTTTAAGGGTTAAGGCTAGGGCTAATAAATTAAATTCTCCTGGGGTTAATTGGCGGCGTAGGTTTAGTATAGGTATTAGGTTGTTCTTTAGGTTTAATATAATAGCTAGTAAGAAATATCGTCTTATTATTATAGGTTCCTTAAAAGTATAGAGTAGGGTAACTTATAGATACGCTGCTTTTAGCAGCGCCTATAGTATTATAGAGACGTAGAATTGGTTATAGGCTAAGTATCAGTAGTAAAAAAAAGGCGTAACGTAATATTATAGGATGGGGGTAGTGGCTATAGAGCGTATATATTCGAGGAGTCTATAAGATATTACGCGATCGATTATAAGGGTTGAGGGCGTAAGGAGGTGGTATACCTACGCGTAGCTGACATAAGCTATACGCAAGATGTATATAAAAGCATAGGGCTCTCCTATAGAGGCCTTTGCGGTAGGGTTCCGTAACAATCTACTTTTATAATCTACTTAATATTTTTTAATTTATTATATTAATAATATATACTACCTCCTAATACCATTATAATCTTTATTCCCTTTTTTATTATATTATAATATATTAATATTACTCTTTTCCTCTTATCTACCTATATTAACTTAATCTATCTATACCTTATATATATATATATTTTTTTTAATTTTCTTTTTTAATAAATCCTCCTTTTTAAATCTTTTAAATCCTAATTTCTATATTTTTTCTATTTTAATTCCCTTTACTTCTTTTTCTATAATCTATAACTATCTTTAAACTCTTTTTTTACTTTCTTTTCCCCTCCCCCCTACTTTTTCTTCTTTTCTTCAAATCCTTTTTTATTTCTTTATACTACTAAAATAATTTAACCCCCTATAATAATAACAAATATATTAAAATCTACTACCTTATAAATTCTTAAATACTTACTATTTCTTACTTGTTAGATAGTTTATATAGAGCTATTCATTAATAAAATGGGTTGATTAATTAATGATCTTAATCGTCTTAATAGTTGGTTAACCTAGGGCCCCTAGGCTTAGACGAAGATATTTACAATGCACGTGACCAGTGCACGTGACCAGTGCACGTCCTACGCCACCGAGAATACAGATTATCTGATATACCCCCTTAGCTTCAACCTGGTCGAGGATAAGGCTAGCCACCTTCTTATATCCGTCTATGCGTTAATTGAACCGTAATCTTATCTAAATCCTTCCTTCTCGCCCTAACCTTCTCCCTTAGGTCCTCCAGTTGCTTCTCCTTATTTAGCCGCTTCTTAATATCCACTATTCCAATCATATTAACGAAGCTCTTAAACCTCTACTTGGGCAGGGCCTTCGTAAGTCTATTGGCAATCATCTCCTTCGTCGCTGTCTATTGAAATCGTACTTATCTTATTGCATATTCTTAACGTAGCCAGTATTAATGGATGTTAACGTATCGGAGCTTTGTGATCAGCTTTGCCGTGTCTTCTATAATTAGTTGGAGCATTTAGGTGTTATTACATTTAATAATTAAGGGCTCGTTTAGCTATAACGTCATTACTTTAAATAGCCTACTAATAAAAATAGCTTTCTTTGCTATCTATAATAGGGCTAATAACTTGGCTTCTGTACTTAACGTCGTAACTATACCCTACTTATTTGCTCTTCAGGCAATTGGCCCCCCAAATAGCTTTATAATATATCCTTATAAGCTCTTTCTATTAACGGAGTTATCTGTAAATAATACGTCGCTAGCACAGATAAATAATTGCGCTTTACTTCTACCGTCTCCATTATCTCGTCCTTAGTCGCGTATTCCTTTATCTCTCCCTCTACCATTCGTTCCTTCCTTATCTCCTCTATAGTAGATTACTCTACTCCTCATGCCATATAGGTACTGGATAACTCTGTCTGCCGCTTAATAGTGCTCTTAGCTTAGGTCCTAATTAAACCTTACTAGCCGTGATACTACAAAGGCAATATCTAGACGCGTTGTAGTGGCTATATAGAGTACTAAACCTAGTTTTCTCTGATATAGCATTGTAGAAGCTAGTAGGGATATAGGACGGACTAATAGGTCTGTATTGGGGGACGGACGCGTCGGACGGATCATACGGTAATCGGTAGGGAGGAGTTCCGATTCTGCCATAGGAGTGTCTAGAAGACGCCCTCTAAGATCTATCTTATACTAGTTAGCTATCTTCTCAATATAGGCTTCCTGGGATAGCCATAGGAGCCTCTAACTATAATTGCGTAGCACGTGGATTCCTAGGAACCATTTTAGCTCGCCAAGGGTGCTTATCTGGTATTCCTTACTCAGCTCCTTAATTGCTTCTTAAGCTTTCTTTTTATCTATCTTTCGGTAGCAGAAGACAATATTGTTAACGTAGAAGAAGATAACTATTCCACCTTTTAGTATAACACACGGCTCCTAAGGTACTTCTTTAAAACCCAATTCGTTTAATAAGCTTATAAGATTCTTCTACCATAATAGTGGTAATCGTTATAGTCCATACAGGGCTTTTCTTAAGCGCAGTACTTTGTCTGTCTTTCCTTTATTAAACCCTAGCAGTAGCTTTATATAGACGACTTCGTTAAGATCGTATTAGACAAACGCGTTAACTATATCTATCTATATCGTCTCTAGGTCGAATTTTACGGTAATCGCCATTAGGGTTCGGAAGGTCGTACTAGCTAATATAGTAGCTCTCGTAGGTAGGTCTCCTAGGGCCTATTAATTTCCGCAGATTACTAAGCGTGCTTTACATTTCTGGAGAAATTTATACTTATCCGTCTTATAGATAAACACCTATATTAAGCTAAGGACCTACTATCCCTTTATATACTTCTTATATATTTCTTAAAACGACCTCATTTAATAATAAGATTGGAGATAGGCTCGTTAAGCCTCTTAGAACTAATCTTAAAGAGGATGCGTATTAAGGTCCTGGATTAACTAGGGTGGCGGAGGTAGGTTCTTCCTATATAATCTAACATTACGTATTCTACCTAATTTTAGCTTGCTATCATTAAGTTAACTATTAAGGTTAAACTTCCTTCCTACTAAGAAGGCGCCGTAATAGGCTGAGGTAATCCTTTTAGTGACAAAGTCTTCAAACCTATTATCGCAGGCTTCCTTAAATAAGTCTTTAGCCGAGTCGTTAAACACTCCCTAAGTATTAAACCCGTCTCTAGCTCATTAAGCAACGTCTTAATCTTGTATATCTGACTTCATCGGATACTCGACGTGAAAGGCACATAGAGATTCTTCGTCTTCTTCCGTTGGAGGTGGCGTACGATACGCATCTTTAAGAGCTCTTGCAAGCTCAAGGTCTGCTAACTCATTAAAGGTTTAAACTGGCTCATTAACATCATCATCTTCCTCTTAAATTAACGGTTTAAATACTTCTTTATCGTCTTTTAGAAGGACCTTATTCTTAGTCTGGTTATTAAGGAGTTAAATCTTCTCGATTAGCGTGTCTAATTTAGCGTGTAGGTCCTTTAAGATATCCCTTTACCTGCTATTAAAGAACGTCTTTTCGTTAAAGATAATATCCCTTATAGAGATAACAATACCCTTATATAGGATCCAGATCCTATAGATATTAGTAAAGTTATAGCCGACGAGGTAGCTAATATGGGCTCGTAGATCTAGCTTACTCAGCCTTTTCTTCTTTAGCTGGGCGTCTGACGTTATCGCGTACGCCCTATAGCCGTAGGCTTTTAGGTGCGCTAGTTACGGCTTTCTTAACCCATTAGCTAGGAAGGTATAGAACTTCTCGTATAGCGATTTCCAACTATTGCTTTTTAGTGGCGTTCGATCTCGAAGGTACACTACGCAGTTAACTATCTCGTTTTATAGGTCGTGTGGTAGATTAGCAGTAATTCTTATTGCTCGTAATTTCTTAATAATCACACCCCCTAAGCGTTCGGCGGTACCGTTCTAAGCTTAGGTATATAGCGCTAAAGGCTTAAATATAATTCCTTAAGTCCATAGCCATTTAAGGGTTCTCCTTCTCTCTAGCTCGTTGTCTAATCTAATAGTGTTAACCTTAAGGTTATACCTTAGACAAATCCATTAGGTAAAATCTTTAAGCACTTGTAGTGTCTCCTTCTCTTTGCTATACGTCGTTATAAAATACGGAAAGGTTCTTCCTAAGAAGGTGTTATAGATAAACATAACTCGTATAAATCTAGCATACGCTTCCTTAAGGTCAGTCCAGTTAATATAGAGGTCAAAATAGGGTTTATTAATTTTCCGTTCTAAGAACCTTCGTAAGATCTAACGCTTAATTTTAGCAAGACTACAATATTAACATTCCGTTGTCTTTGGGCCTTAAAGCTTAACTCTTAAGGCGTTAAGACCTAAATAATAAAGGCTTATAGGTCCTGGATAACCTAGACGCAGATGCTATAGACGTATATCTCCTTTTAAATCTGGACAAGCGTCTCTTAATGATGCTCTACGCTTCCGTTGACGTAGCAGTCGGCTTATATTAAACGCTAATAGACTTCCTAGTCGGACGTATTTGATAGTCTATTGTCTATAACGTTCTTCCATTTAACATAGGATTATATTATCCTTCCAAACTAGAAGATTATTGTCTCCTTTATTGTCCTAGTAGTACCCTCGTTTTTAAAGTAGACGGAACGACATAAGGTTTGTATTAAAGTCCGTATAAAAGGCAACGTCCTTAAGACATAGGATTCCCTTACTCTTATCTAATTTTGTGACTTAGATAGTGACGTCGCCGTAACCTAGTATAGGCGCTTCTAAGCTGCCGGCGATAATATATTTGTGTCTTAAAGCTTTCCTAAAATTATAGAAATAAGAGAGGTTATTAAAGATATAGAGAGTGGTTCCTAAGTTAAGAATAGTTAATAGCTTTAGTAGATGGAGTTAACCGGTATAATACAATTCTAGGAATATCGCATTAGCTTCTCCCTTAATCTTAACTTCCTAACTCTCGTCCTGTTGTTATTAAGCCTTATCTTTTTATTCTTTAAGTCTGATCTTTATAACTTAGTTAGTAAGATTCTTATTCTTTTCTACCTTCTTTAGTGCCCTATTAATGCGCGTATCTCTTATTATAACTCCTATAGGTTTCTTATCTTTAAATAAACACCAATAGTCCCGTAGGGAGTGTCCTCGTATTCCGCACGCTAAGCACTTAGGCGTTAGCTTCTTATAGGACGTCTCCTTATCTACTAGTGTCCCGGCTCTCTTTAAGCGTCTATTACATGCTAAGGCTTTTCCTCTTCGTAAACCTTTAGTAGTATCAGAGTGATTCTTAATAGCTTGCTCTACGAAGTCTGCATTAAAGGTACTCCCTTTTATAGTAGCATTGGCTTTCTTTAAGGGTATTCTAAGTCCTTCTTGCAGCTCCTTTGCTACTCTGCGGTATTTGGAAGATCTCAACTTCTGCGGGTTATTTAACTCGGTAGTGTACTTTATACAGTAGACGTCGCTAAAAGGTTAAATAACTTCTACTAAATCTTAAAGCTAGATTCCATCGGACATTTAAGGGATCTTATACTTCTCTCCTAGTACTATTGCGTGTTCCCATTAATCTAACCACTAATTCAATTTTAACAAGTATTTAAACCCCTTAAGGGCTTCTATGTACTAGTGTTATACCTTCTTCCTAATAAATGATAAGGTAGGTTCTGTATTCTCCTTTAATTAGGATAGCCATTCTTTAACTATTAAGGAAGGGTTAAGCAGTAGCTTCTTCTAAATTAATACTATGGTTGTGATCTGGGTGCGTATCTATTACAGATGCTCTTCCTATTTTAGGAAGTACTTTATATCCTAGTCGTAGTATTGTCTGCTATTCTCGTACGCTTTCTATTAATTTAATAAGAGCTGTGCATATAAGGTTGCATTCTTATTAAAATCTATGACCTTTAAATAAGGTGGTTTTTCAAGTAGACCTTCTTAAGGTGCTTCTGTAGCTAGGTTAACATAGGCCCAAATTTACTAATCTATAAGGGCTCGGAGTTGCCATAGCCATTATTCCCAGTCTTCTGGCTTATTAAGGATAATCGTATTTAACGAACTCGATATCAGTAGAGTTATTTAACTGATAGGTAAAGGAGGAATTGAGATAGAATTCGTCGTCAGGATCGTCCTTATCGCAGGATCGTCCTTGTCGTCAGGATCGTCCTTTAACGATTAAGGTGGAATCTCGTGGAATCTCGTGGAATCTCGTCTTGTGACAATTGAGGTAGGATTTCAATCAGGGTCGTCTTAAGACGATGAGGTGTCAGAGTCTAACGATAAGGTAGAATTTCTTCAAATAATTAAGTAATAGCTGAATAGCTTCTTATGTCGGCGGACCGGGCTTATAACTGTCAGATAGTTTATATAGAGCTATTCATTGATAAAATGGGTTAATTAATTGATGATCTTGATTGTCTTAATGGTTGGTTGACCTAGGGCCCCTGGGCTTAGACGAAGATATTTACAATGCACGTGACCAGTGCACGTGACCAGTGCACGTCCTACGCCACCGAGAATACAGATTATCTGACATTACTCTAATCTATAATTTATACTAAATATTTTAAATATTTTATTAATATATCCTATCCCCATTCTTAAACCCCTTTTATTAATTCTTTTCCCTAAACCTAAAAAATCTATACTAAAATATTAAAAATATACTTTATTTTAATTCTAAAATACTATATAACGATTAATCTAATTCTTAATCTCTATTTTACTATTTTAAAACTCTTTCTTCTTTATTAAAACTTAAATAATTTATTATATAATATTAATAAAAACCTCTATTTACCTTTATAATGATTATATATATATAAACTATTTCTATTTCTTATTTATTTACTTTATTCTTTCTATTACTACCCTAATAAAACTTTAACTCTTTATTACTATTTTTTACTATCCTAACTCTCTTTAATTACCTTTTAAAATACTACTTTATTTATTAATATCCCTATTTATATCCCTATTAACTATAAAATCTAATAAAATCCTCTTATT
>Ga0307515_10013059_pt1 | contig 15555 bp, 15 predicted proteins | sample 17_EM_MG_FD_194513 | JGI IMG/M metagenome (GOLD analysis project Ga0307515, IMG submission 194513) | Populus trichocarpa ectomycorrhiza microbial communities from riparian zone in the Pacific Northwest, United States - 17_EM | ecosystem: Host-associated > Plants > Roots > Unclassified | place... | reverse complement strand
CGCGAGCTCGGCAACCTGGGCATCCAGGAGTTCGTCAACAAGAAGCTCGTCCGCACCGCCCATCTCGACGCGCCGGCATGAAGGAGAACAGACCATGTCACGCAAGATGCAAGCTGCCGTCGTCGAAGCATTCGGCCAAGCCCTGAAGCTCCGGGAACTGGACATTCCAATGCCCGGACCCGGGCAGATCCTCGTCAAGACCGAGGCCTGTGGCGTGTGCCACACCGACCTGCACGCGGCCAAAGGCGACTGGCCGGCCAAGCCCACGCTGCCCTTCATCCCGGGGCACGAAGGCATCGGCCGCGTCGTGGCGCTCGGGGCCGGCGTCACGGCCGTGAAGGAAGGCGACCGTGTCGGCGTGCCATGGCTGTACTCGGCCTGCGGGCACTGCGAACACTGCCTCGCGGCGTGGGAGACGGTGTGCGCGCAAGCGCAGTTCGGCGGCTACACGAAGAACGGCGGCTTTGCCGAGTACATCGTCGCCGACCCGAACTACGTGGCTCACGTACCGGCCGGCTTGACCGCCCAGGATGCAGCACCGCTCATCTGCGCCGGCGTCACCAGCTACAAGGGCATCAAAGAGACGGCAGCGAAGCCGGGCCAGTGGATCGTCGTCTCGGGCATCGGTGGCCTCGGGCACCTGGCGGTCCAGTACGCCAAGGCGATGGGGCTGCATGTGTGCGCGGTCGACATCGACGACGGCAAGCTCGCGCATGCGACACAACTGGGCGCCGATGCGGTCGTCAACGCGAAGACCGGCGACGCGATCCAGGCCGTCAGACAAGCGACCGACGGCGGCGCCCACGGCGTGTTGATCACCGCGCCCTCGCTCGCGGCTTTCAAGCAAGCTGTGGGCATGACGCGCAAGCGCGGCACCTGCGTGCTGGTCGGCCTGCCGCCGGGTGAGTTCCCGACGCCGCTGTTCGACGTGGTGGCCAACTGCATCACGATCCGCGGCTCGTTCGTCGGCACCCGTCAGGACATGGCCGAGGCGCTGGCCTTTGCGGCCGACGGCAAGGTCAAGGCCGACAGTGAACTGCAGCCGCTCTCGGCGATCAACAACGTGTTCGAACGACTCGAGCACGGCCAGGTGCCTTCGCGCGTGGTGCTCGACTTTTCCGGCCGCTGACACCCCGGATCCGGTGCACGTGGCGCCGACCTCGGTTGTAACCAACCGTGGCTCACGGTGCTATGTGCGCTTGCGCACGGACAACGCAACAGCAAGGAGCTACGTTCAACGAGAGACGACCATTTGAGAAGTCAAGGCACACGTGAGCGATAGGCCTCTATGAATAACCAGTCGATCGATTCAATGAACGCCTTCTTCGCAGCGGGCATGAGATCGGGTGCGAGCTCCGATCAGATCGCCGAACTGACCGCTGCAGCGTGCAGAGGCATCGACGCTGCCCTGACGCCCATCGTCGGCAGGCTCGGTGCTGCAGCGCTGCTCAACCGCAGCCTGCATCTGACCGCTCGGACCCACGGCTGGCTCGCAGCTCAGGGCGAAGGCAATCAGATGGCCCTCGATGTGGCGGCCCTCCAATCGGCGCTCGCGCAGCAGACCAGCGCAGAAGCCGCCGCCAGCAGCGTGCTCTTCTTGACGACCTTCAATGACATGCTGATCAAGCTGATCGGCGCGTCGCTCGCCGAGCGCTTGCTTCGCTCGGTATGGGCCACCTTCTTGAGCGGTCCATCCGTGCAGGACACCACACCATGAACACCAAGGTAGAAATCAATCGCCTGGCCACCGGGGTACCAGGCCTGGATGAGATCCTCGGCGGGGGCCTCCCGGAGTTCTCGTTCAACCTCATCGCCGGTCAACCGGGCTGCGGCAAGACCACGCTCGCGCACCAGATGATGTTTGCGCTGGCCACACCCGAGCGCCCGGCGGTCTATTTCACGGTGCTGGGCGAACCGCCGCTGAAGATGCTGCGCTACCAGCAGCAGTTCGAGTTCTTCGACGCCGAGGTGATCAACCGGTCGGTCCGATTCATCAACTTGTCCGACGACGCGGCAACGGGCGACCTGGACCGGGTGCTCAAGCGCATCCTCGACGAGGTGGCGCAGCACGATCCCGCGCTCGTCTTCGTCGATTCGTTCCGGTCGGTGGTGCTTGCCAGCGAAAGCGACCGCCGGCCTCACAACCGCCTGCAGCAGTTCCTGCAGCAGCTCGGCATGCTGATGACGAGCTGGCAGGCCACGACCTTCCTGATCGGCGAGTACTTCAGCGAGACCGACGCCAACCCGGTGTTCACCGTGTCAGACGGCCTGATCTGGCTGCGCCAGAGCGTGCAGCGCAACTCGATGGTCCGCAAGATGGAAATCCTGAAGATGCGCGGGCAACCGACGCTGCCCGGGCTTCACACATTTCGGATCGGCGCGGCCGGTATCGAAATATTTCCTCCAGCAAGCGTTTCAATTGCCGCTGCGGTCGATGCACCTGTGCCGCAGCCCCCGTCACGCCTGGCGATGGGTGTGCCGGGGCTGGACGACATGCTGGGCGGGGGCCTGCCACGCGGCTATTCGCTGCTCGTGGCGGGGCCGTCGGGTTCGGGCAAGAGCATTTTGGCCGCCGCTTTCCTCGCGGAAGGCGCACGCAAAGGCGAGAAGGGGGTGATTGCCGCCTTCGAGCAGCACCCGAGCCAATCGCGCAGCCGGCTGATCGCCGACCTGATCGCCAGCGGTCAGGTCGGCCTGGTGGACAGCCGCCCCGCCGATCTCTCGATCGATGAAATCACGTTCATGCTGATGCGCGAGATCCGGCGCCTGGGCGCCAGCCGCGTCGTGATCGACTCGCTGTCGGGCTTCGAGCTCGCGTTGGCACCGACGTTCCGCGAGGACTTTCGCGAATCCTTGTCGAACCTGGTCACCGCGCTGGCGGCCTCGGGGGTCACGGTGCTGATGACCTCGGAGCTCGAAGACCGCTATACCGACCTGCGCTTCAGCCCCTACGGCACGGCCTTCATGACGGACGCGATCATCGTGCAGCGCTACATCGAGGTCGACAGCCGCCTGCTGCGCGTGATGGCTGTCGTCAAGGTGCGGGCGAGCGCCCATGCGAACGAGTTGCGCGAATTCAGCATTGACGCGAAAGGCATCCACATCGGCGAGATGCTCGTCGGCCAGGAGGGCCTGCTCGGCGGCCGTCCGACGACAAAACAGGCCGGGGATGTGTACCCGCCTGGCGCCATCAGTGAACCGCGTGCTCCGGTGCGCTCGCCGTGAACGATTCCCCCGATCGGCGCGCCAGAGCCACAGCGAAGGCCGAACACGATCTTGTTCGGCTGAACGCGCAAGTGACGTCCATGCGCGCCGTGTTGGTCCACCTCTTGCAAGACATCGTCCAGGCAGAGTATCAAATGAACAGCGGCCAGGCCTCACAGCTCCTTGAGGCCAACGAGCAACTGGTCATCTCGGCATTGGGCGCGCAGGCCGACGCAGAGACGGCCGCAGGGGCGCTGGACGAGGTCACTCGGCTGGGCGGGCTGGATCCGCTGACGAAACTGCCCAATCGTTCGCTCCTGCTGGACCGGCTCGAGCACGCCATTGCTCATGCCAGGCGTTACGGCCACCGGCTGGCACTGCTGTTTCTTGATCTCAACAACTTCAAGCACATCAACGATGCCTTCGGCCATGCGGCGGGTGATCGAGCGATTCACTTGGTGGCCGATTGTTTGCGGTCCCTGGTGCGCGACACCGACACCGTCAGCCGGCACGGCGGCGATGAGTTCCTGATCTTGCTGGCAGAAGTATCGGAGGCTGCCGACGCCGCCGTCATCGCCGAGAAGGTGAATGCCTCGCTGCGTTCGTACAGTCGCATCGACGAAAATTTGATGCACTTGTCGGCGAGCATCGGCATCAGCATCTATCCCGAAGATGGCGACGGTGCCAAGACCTTGATCGACAAGGCCGACGCAGCGATGTACACCGCGAAAAGGCAGGCGCTCGGCGGCTTTGCCTTCCACTCGGATCAATCTCTCGATCGGTCAAACACCCCCGAACTACCCACCCGATCGGCGCAGCAACGCTTGGCCCATCATCAGCTGGTATTGGCCGACTATGAGCTCAGGCACACGCAGTTGCGCGAGGCGAACGAACACCTGGTCGTGGCTGCGCTCGGTGCTCAGGGACTGCATGCCGCAGCCGAACAAGCGCGGCAGCACTTGACCAACATACTGGCAGTGGTCGCGCAGGAGTTGAACAGGGTCAGCGGTCTCGTCAATTCCACGCAGGGCGACGAGGGTGACGAGCTTCCGCTCGTCAAGAGCCGACCTGCTTGACTGATGCGCGGGCGTGCTCGAGCCAGGGCGCGATGGCGGCACGCAACTGCTTGGTCGAGTAGGGCTTGGCCAAATGCGCATCCATGCCGGCGGCCAGGCATCGGTCCACGTCGTTCGTGAATGCGTTGGCGGTCAAGGCGACGATGGGCATCCGGGGGCGGCCATCGCGAGATTCGGCCTCGCGGATTCGATGCGTTGCCTCATAGCCATCCATGACGGGCATGTGGCAGTCCATCAGCACCAGCTCGAACGGCATCTCTGCCATCTTGACCAGCGCCTCTTCGCCATTCTCCGAAGACACGACATCGAGCCCCAGTGACTCCAGCATGGCGATGCCCACCATCTGGTTGACCAAGTTGTCCTCGACCAGCAGAACGCGACCGGTCAGGCGCTCCTTGGCTGATGCGTTTTCGAGTTCGTTCAGTGGCATGGCCGCAGTCACCGGGGCAAGGTCGAGTGGCAGCTCGAAGCCAAATGTCGAACCCTGACCGTGAACGCTCGTCACCTTCAACTCACCGCCCATGGCTCGCACCAATTGCCGGCTGATCGACAGCCCCAGGCCCGTGCCTCCTGGCCGCTCGTGTGTGGGGTCGTCGGCTTGAACGAAGGGCTCGAATATGCGCTCCAGCTGTGATGCGGCGATGCCGATGCCGGCGTCCTTCACTTCGAAGGCGACACGTTCGAGGTCGCCATCGCGAACGAGTTGCGTTCGAAGAATCACCAGGCCCCGCGGTGTGAACTTCATCGCGTTGCCCACCAGGTTGAGCAGAACCTGGCGCAGATGCAGGGCGTCGCCCAGCCGCATCTCCGACAGCTCTGGATCGGGGATGAACTGCAGGTCGATGGTCTTGCGCTCGGCCAGTGCCGAGAACAGCGCCGCGACCGAGCGCGCAATGGCATTCACGTCGATCGGCGCGCGGTCCACGTGAAGCAAGTTCGAGCCGATCTTGGCGAAGTCCAGCACCTCGTTGAGGATGGCGAGCAAGGCCTCGCCTGATGCGGTTGCCACCTCGAGGTAGTGCGCCTGCTTGGGCGTTACTTCCGACGTTGCCAACAGCTCCAGGGCGCCGAGCATGCCGTTCATCGGCGTGCGAAGTTCGTGGCTCATGTTGGACAGGAATTCTTCTTTGGCGTGCACCGCGGCGAGCGCGTCGTCGCGCGCCATCTCGAGCTCTCGGGTTCGCTCGGAAACACGGTCCTCTAGATTGACGTTCAGCGCGGCGAGGGCGTCCTTGGCGCGCAGTTCTCTGCGCACCTGGCGTTCGAAGGAAGTCGCTCCGTCGCGGCGCGAACGCTCGGCGAGCTCGGCTGCGGTATGGGCGTTCAGCGCCGAGATCACCAGCTGCGCGTTCGCTTCGCGTACCAGTTGACTCTGCTCGCAGGCAGCCAGGCGTTCGGTCGCCTCGAGCACTTGTTGATTCATTTGCTCGAGGACCGCTTGCGTGCGTGACAACTGGCTCTGTGCCTGCGAAAGCCTGCCAAGCGTTCTGGCCAGCGCGCGCCCGACTTCGCGAGTGGTCGTTTTCACGCGCAGTCCATCCCCGTCAACCGAAGCGCGGTCGAGACTGATCTGCAGATCGCACCAGCGACTGCACGCGCGTGATGAACTATTGCCAGTGGGAAGCCCAGATTTGGTTGTCCTCGACGATGACACTCAATCGATGCCACATGCCATTGCAACAGGTATCACTCGTTTGAGCATCTGTCAGACCTTGCAGGTGCCGTCAATTTCCTTGGTGCACTTGCATAGGCCGTGGCGATGACCCAAGCCTCGCTGTCGTCGATGTCAGCACAGAACCTGAAGTGGGTCGCCGACACCAGACATGCGCTTGGTCCTACGGACAGCGGAGTGGCTCCACGGAAGAATCTGGGTATTGCGGTCTCAGGAGCGACGCCATGAGAAGACCCAGTGCGCCATCAAGTTGCAATGAATCGAGCGATTGGAAGGGCGCGTTCGTCGCGCGCCTCGTTCAGCTGTGCCCCGATGTGGGGCTCGAGGCCGCGGCCGAGATCTCTGAGGCCGCGCTCATGACGAACCAAGGCCTGCCACCGTGGATTGCCGCCGCGGAGTGGGCTGAGCTGTGGGATCGCAGGGTTCGGTCAGAAGCAGGCGCAGGCGCAGGCGCGCCACGGCGTTCGGCCGCAGCGTCGCGCATGGCTTGCTAAAACGACTCCCAGTCGTCGGTGCCCGTCTTGAGTGGTGCGGCGGCGCGCGGCGTTGGGGTCGTGGCGACCGCGCCGGCCTTGCGCGTCACAGCGCCGACGACAAAGTTGGGGCGCACGACGTTGGTCGCGCGGTTGGGCTTGCGGCGCTCTGCCGCCTTGGCGCTCGATGCGGCGAACACCGGCGTCGCCGCGTGGCCCGATTTGGCTTGATCGAGCTTGAATGCCGCGACAGCCTGCACCAGCTGCTGCGACTGCAGCTTCATGCTTTCAGCGGCGGCCACGCTCTGTTCAACCAGCGCGGCGTTCTGCAGCGTGGATTGATCCATCTGGCTGATCGCATTGCCCACCCGGGCGACGCCGGCGCTCTGCTCGGTGCTGGCCGCACTGATCTCGCCCATGATGTCGGTCACGCGCTTGATCGAGTTGACGACCTCGGTCATCGTCAGCCCGGCCTGATCGACCAGCGCCGTGCCGTGCGCGACGCGCTCCACGCTGGCGCTGATCAAACCCTTGATCTCCTTGGCCGCTTCGGCCGAACGGCCCGCGAGGCTGCGCACTTCGGAGGCCACGACCGCGAAGCCGCGGCCCTGCTCGCCGGCACGGGCCGCTTCGACGGCGGCGTTCAAGGCCAGGATGTTGGTCTGAAATGCGATGCCGTCGATCACGCTGATGATGTCGGCAATCTTCTTCGACGACTCGTTGATGCCCTTCATCGTGTCGACCACCTGCCCCACGACCTCGCCACCCTTGATGGCGACGGTGCTCGCGCCCAGGGCGAGCTGGTTGGCTTGCCTGGCGTTGTCGGCGTTCTGCTTGACGGCGGTGCCGAGTTGCTCCATCGACGCGGCGGTTTCTTTCAGTGCCGACGCCTGCTTTTCGGTGCGGCCCGACAGATCCTGATTGCCCTGCGCGATCTGGACCGAGGCGGAGGCCATGCTGTCGCTGCCGGCGCGCACCTGGGCCACGATCTTGGCGAGGTTCTCGCACATCCGGGCCATGGCCGCGATGACGCTGGACGCATCGCCCGCCGCGACCGGGACACGAACCGTCAAGTCGCCTCGAGCCACCGCATGGGCAATCGCCGCGGCGTCGCCCGGCTCGCCACCGATGGCCGACCGAACCGTCTTGCGGGCCCATTGCCCGAGTGCGAGGAGTGCGACGGCCGAAAGCGCGAACACCAGCAGCTGCACCCAGCTCAGTTTTGCTTGCGTGGAGGTCAGCGAGGCCATGGCCGCGTCGGCAAACGAAGTCGAGACCTTGACGGTTTCGTCGACGCCGGCGCGATGCTCGATGTAAGCGGCGTGGGCGCTGGTGAGTGCGGTCTGTGCCTCCGCGGTGTTGCCGGCCGCGAGCGCGGCCAGGACCGGTTTGGACGCGGCGATGAAGCGCAGGCCGGCGGCATGCTGTTTTCCGAGGAGTTGCGACTCCAGCCCATAGGGCGGGTTTTGCATCCAGTAGCTGACGCGCTCGCCATATTCCTTCTCCAGTCGCGCCGCCTCGGTGCTCGCGGTGGCCAGCGGCATCGAACCTTCGATCGCCTGCGACAGCACGAGGCGCAACTCGATCAGGTAGAGCGGTGGCGGCAAGATGTCCGCGGTGACGTCCTTCGAGACCAGCGCGCGTTGCGTCGACTGACTCGTGCTGCGCGAGCCCCACATCGAGACTCCGGTGAGGACCCCTGACGCCAGCACGCTCGCTGCGATCAGCAGCAGCAGGATGCTACGGATGGATTTCATGATGCATCCTCTTTCTTTGTCACTGTCAGTGCGCAGTCCCACTGAAGCGAACCGTCATGGACTCTTTGTCGGCCGCCGGCGCCGCCGCTTGAGCGAGCGTGACGGCGGACAAGGCGCCGAATCGGTTGAAATGGACAGTATTCGCCATTGCCGAACTCGCGGGTCGTCGACTCGACTCTGCGGCCGGAGAAAGGCTTGCAATGCCGCGAAAATTGGCGCAATGTGCCATGCGGTCAGACGACTATCTCATCAGGATCTTTCGCTCGTCCGTGGACAAGAACTGAACACAGGAGACATCATGAACGTCACAAAGCTCGGGGCGTTTCGCGGCACGCAATGGCGTCAGCTGTTCGCTGAATTGCTGCTGAAGTCTTCTCCTGGCCTCAACCCGGACGCGGCAGACGAGCTGTCCGACACTCAATTTGCCGCACTGGCTGAACTGACGCCGGAACAGGCTGTCGACCAGTTTCTCGCCACCGAAGCGTCGCGAACGAGCGCGCCGCGGGCCGATAACGCCCGGCATCAGGGATAGCGACGGGCTCCGCGCACCTCAGACGGGCTCCTTCGTCGCGCTCATCAAGATCGGAACGAGTGCCAGGAAGGGGGCGATCACGAAGCACCACATCCGCAGGTACCCGTAGAGAACGGCTCCTCCCGCACAGCCAACTGCGAATCCCGCTACGTTTGCGAACATCTTCGACACGCGCGCCGTCGCAAGCAGGCGTGCCTCGCCTGACAGCCCCCGCACGAGGTCAGCGACGTCGATCATGATCTGCGTTGTCGTGCCGGTCATGAGCGTGGTCGGCGGAGAGCTCGCGAGATGAATGCGCGACGCTGCGTTCTGGATGGCCATTGCGGCGACGAGAATCATGCCCGCGCCGATCGAAACAAGGTTGTCCCCGCGAACGCTCGCGCCGGGTTGGATCGCCAGCGCAGCACCCACGGCCAGCAACAGCACTTGCACGGACAGCATCGTTCGAAGAACGGGGAGCCCGAACTTCGGCAGCGAGAACGCGGCAAGGCGCGTGACAAGAATGACCACACAAAAGACGGGGAGCGCCAGCAACTTGGCGATCGCGCCGGACGTGCCGAAGACCAGCGCCGCCCCGAGTGTCACGAAGTTGCCCGTGACGTGGGCCGTGAACAACCCTTGCAGCGCAAGAAACCCCGCGGTATCCACATACCCTGCGGTGGTGCTCATCAACACCGGGACGCTCAGTTTCATCGGGCGCTCATCGGGGCAGCATCTCTCGATGAATGACCCGGGTCATTGGCATCATTTGCTGTCCACTTCTTGCTTGGAACTCGCGCCAATCGGCGCGGTCGGCGACCGAGAGTTAGCGCAAGGGAGTTCGCCGAATACGTGGGGCCTCACCTGACCCTGAATCCACGAGCCTCGCTCGTGCTCCTTTGCCCAGACTTGTTTGATCAGCGGCGGAATCTGCTCGCCGAGCAGGATGCCGAGGAGGCCGACCAGTGCGATCACGGGTGGTGCCGGTGAGCGTACCTGGAACAGCGCATAGATCACGCCAACCAGTGTCCCGATGGCGAGCGACATCACGTAAGCCTTCATCGACGTTCCATTCATTGGTGGTGCCTTCGCCTCAGACCGCCCAGCATCCGCAGCCGAACGCTCCCCAAAATCCCTGCGCATCGCCGGTTGGCACGTGGCGATACGCGGCAGCCGCGTGGTCATGCCCGTGGATCGCGCATGCCGCACTGCACCCGCAGAGCGACGCCATCCGGGCCGCGCCAGGCTGCCCAAGCCTTCGCTGCTGATAGCCCCCGAATCGTTTCACGGGCGACCAGTCCGGCAAGACCGGGATCGACGGCGGCGCGAGATCGGCAAAGTCGCCCTTGCCGTAGACGACGCGGCCCCCGAGCAGTGTCATGACCGAGGAGAGATGCGCGATCTCGCTTTCGGCGACCTTGAAGTAGTCGTCGGAAAGCACGGCCAAGTCGGCCAGCTCGCCGACGGCAATGCGCCCCTTCTTGCCCTGTTCGTTGGAGAACCACGTGTTCGCTTCCGTCCAAAGACGCAGCGCCTGCTCGCGATCGACCCGATTGCTCGCGGGATAGAGCTGTGCGCCACCGACGGTCTTCCCGGTCACCAGCCACGCAAGCGAGACCCAAGGGTTGTAGCTCGCCACGCGCGTCGCGTCGGTCCCGGCACCCACGGGCACGCCGGAACTCAACATCTTGGAGATCGGCGGCGTCGTCTCCGCGCTTTGCTGGCCGTACCGGTCGATGTAGTACTCGCCTTGGAACGCCATCCGGTGCTGGACCGCGATACCGCCTCCCAGCGCGGCGATTCGGTCGATGTTCTTTTGGGTGATCGTCTCTGCGTGGTCGAAGAACCAGTGCAGGCCGTCGAAGGGGACCTCACGGTTGACCTTCTCGAACACGTTCAACGCACGTTCGATGGTCTCGTTGTACGTGGCGTGCAGCCGCCACGGCCAACGATTTTGCGCAAGCACGCGGACGACCCGCTCCAGGTCGGCTTCCATGTTGGGCGGCATCTCGGGCCGCGGCTCGCGGAAGTCTTCGAAGTCAGCGGCCGCGTAAACCAGCATTTCGCCCGCACCGTTCACGCGATAGGTGTCGTCGCCTTGCCCGGGTTTCACGGCCTTCGTCCAACGCGAGAAGTCGTCGAACTCGCCGCCTGCTTTCTGCGTAAAGAGGTTGTATGCGATGCGAAGCGTCAAGTGTCCATCGGCATGAAGCTTGTCGATGATCTCGTAGTCGTCAGGGTAGTTCTGAAACCCACCGCCCGCGTCGACCACGCTGGTCACGCCCAGGCTGTTCAGCTCCCGCATGAAATGACGCGTCGAGTTGAGCTGGTACTCCGGCGCAAGCTTCGGACCTTTTGCGAGCGTCGCGTACAGGATGGTCGCGTTCGGACGTGCCAGCAGCAAACCGGTTGGCTCGCCGGCACCATCGTGCACGATCTCGCCCCCCGGCGGATTCGGCGTGTCGCGCGTATAGCCCACCGCGCGCAACGCAGCTCGATTGAGCAACGCTCGGTCGTACAGGTGGAGGATGAACACCGGCGTGTCGGGCGCTGCGGCGTTCAGCTCGTCGATCGTCGGCAGTCTCTTTTCCGAGAACTGGTGTTCGGTGAACCCTCCCACGACCCGCACCCATTGAGGGGAGGGCGTGTTCTGCGCCTGCTTGCGCAGCATCTCCATACCGTCTGCGAGCGACGGAACGCCGTCCCAGCGAAGTTCCATGTTGTAGTTCAGGCCACCGCGGATGACGTGAATGTGACTGTCGATCAATCCGGGGATGACGCGTCTGCCGCGCAGATCGATCGTCTTCGTCGCAGCGTTGCGGCTGGCGAGTATGTCCTTCATGTCGCCCACGGCGCTGAAGCGGCCATTGGTGATGGCGACTGCCTGCGGATTCGGGTTGGCTCGATCGAGCGTGGTGAATCGGCCATTGGTCAAGATGAGATCGGGATACAAGGTGCGGCTCTCCGTAGAAGAAGCGGGCGAGAAGCGGGCGCAGCCACCAAGGGCCAGACGCAGACGGCGGCATCGCGCGCCTCTAAACATAGGGCATGGCACGTCAGTTGAACAGCCGTTCGGTTCGCAACATAAACTTCCGATTTTCGGAATCGGAGTTTCGATGCCCGATCAGATCGACGATCTGCGACTGCTGACCGTGGTGGTCACCGCGGGCAGCCTGGCCGGCGCCGCCAAGGTCCTGAACAGTTCCGCGCCCGCGATGACTCGTCGCCTCGCGGCGATGGAGCGGCGATTGGGTGTGCAGCTGATCGAACGCAGTTCACGCCGGTTTCTGCTGACCGAGCAAGGCGCGTTCCTGCATGAGCGCGCCCTCAAGATCGTGCGCGACGTCGACGAAGCAGAGGCAGATGCGTCGGCCCGTGGCGATACGCCTGGCGGGCTTCTTCGAATCGGCGCCCCCATGGAACTGGGCAGGCGCGTCATCGCACCGCTGCTTGCTCGGTTCCGCCAACAGTGCCCGAATCTCGAAGTACGCCTTGTCCTGTCGGATGCGGGGCTTGACCCGGTCGACGACGAACTCGAGATGGTGCTGCGCAACGGTATGCCGGAAGACCCGGCGGTCGTCGTTCGAAAGTTGCTGACAAGCCGACGCATCGTGTGCGCTACCCCCGGCTACCTCGACACGCATGGCGCGCCGCGCACGCCGGACGACCTGTTGAAGCACGACTGCATCCGCCTGGTACGCGGACGCCACATCTTCGATCAATGGCCGTTCATTGAGGCCGACAAGCGCCGCACGGTGCATGTCCGGGGCACGTTGTCCAGCACCAGCGGCGAGGTGGTGCACGATTGGGTGCTGGCGGGTATGGGCATCGGGTTGAAGGCGTTGTGGGACGTGCACGAGGAGATCCGCGCCGGGTCGCTGGTCGAATGCCTGGCGGACCACTGGTGTGACGAGATCGAGCTGTACGCCTGCTACGCCAGCCGCGGCCACATGCCTCGTCGGGTCCGCGCCTTCACCACCTTCTTGGTCGAGCAGTTGGCTGCCGCCCAGCACGCGGGCACATTCGGATAGCGACTACGGCATCATGGCTTTCAGCTCGTCGCTTTGAAACTTGAGGGCAAGAAAATCCACCAGCGCCCGCACCCGCGTCGGGATGAATCTGCCGCTTGGCAGAATCGCATGCAACGAGTAAGGCTCGGTTTCCCAGTCCGGCAGGAGTCTCACCAGTGCACCCCGCCTGATCTCGTGCCGGACGTCGAGACCGGACTTGAGCAGGACACCTGCGCCAGCCGCCGCCCATTCGCGGGCCAGTGAAGAGTCGTCGACACTTCGGTCGCCATCGACACGGACTTCCGTCCATTGATCGTTTTGTGCGAAACGCCAGAGTCGATGGGGCCGTCCCGCCCGGAAAAAAGTAAGGCAGTTGTGGCTCGCCAAATCCTTCGGCGAGACCAGCGGCGGCGAGCGCCGCAAATAGTCCGGCGCAGCGCATAGCACCGGCCGGGGTGCCACCAGCTGACGGGCGATGAGACGCGAATCGGACAGAGCCCCATAGCGCAGTGCCAAGTCGACTTCGTCTCGCAGGATGTCCGACGGTTTGTCGCTCGTCGACAGGAAGACATGCAGCCCAGGGTGAATGACCAGGAACTCGGTGATCAACGGCAGGAGCGTCGTGCGGGCCAGGTCCGAAGGAGCCACCACGCGTATTGTCCCCACGAGCGCGCCGCGATCGGCGGTCACCAGCGACTCCCCCTCGGACAACAACTCGAAAGCACGAGTCGCATAGTCCAAGAGCAGTTGGCCTTGCGCAGTCAGCCGCATGACGCGCGTCGACCGCTCGAACAGCCGGGCGCCGAGTTGGGCCTCGAGACGCTTGAGGGTCGCGCTGGCCGCTGCTGGCGTGATCCCCATGGCCTGCGAAGCGCCGGTCAATGTGCCCGCTTGCGCGGTGTGCAACAGCACTTTCAGGTCATCGGTATTGTCAATTCCCATTTGAAACTGATACGTCTTGCGGCCTGTTTTCAAGCATGAATTGAGATCATACGATTGATCCGTCTCATCTCATTCATCTCATCAAGGAGGACCCCATGAAGGCCATCGGCTTCTACAAACCACTGCCCATCGACGACTCGTCTTCGCTTCAAGACATCGAGCTCCCGGCCCCCGCGCCGGGGCCGCGTGACCTGCTGGTTCGGGTCAAGGCGATCTCCATCAATCCGGTCGACACGAAGATCCGCAAGAGCGCTGTCCCCGAAGCGGGGCAGGCTCGAGTGCTCGGATGGGATGCGGTCGGCACCGTCGAAGCGCTCGGTTCCGAAGCGAAGATGTTCAAGGTCGGTGATCGCGTCTATTACGCCGGATCGATCACGCGACCGGGAGCCAACAGCGAACTGCATGCGGTCGACGAGCGAATCGTCGCCATCGCGCCCACCTCGCTCAATGACGCTGAGACTGCGGCCTTGCCGCTGACGACGATAACTGCCTACGAGTTGCTGTTCGATCGCATGGGCATCGTCAAGGGCAGTGGCCAAGGTCAGACGCTTCTTGTCGTCGGCGGCGCGGGTGGCGTCGGATCGATCCTGATTCAGATCGCGCGCCAGCTGACCAAACTGACTGTCGTCGCGACGGCGTCGCGAGAAGAGACGCGTCGGTGGTGTCTCGAACTCGGCGCGCACATGGTCATCGATCACTCGAAGCCGCTGTTCGGTGAATTGAAGGCAGCGGGTATCGGCGAAGTCGACTACGTGGCCAGCCTGACCGAGACGCCGCGTCACTACAAGCAACTGGTCGAAAGCCTGAAGCCGCAGGGCCGGCTCGGGCTCATCGACGACTTGACGGGATGCGATGTCAACATGATGAAGAGCAAGTCGCTGTCACTTCACCAAGAGCTGATGTTCACGCGCTCGATGTACCAGACCCCTGACATGGGCGAGCAAGGAAAGTTGCTCGCCGAGGTGGCGCACCTCGTCGACTCGGGCCGCATCAAGACGACGTTGAATGCGAATTTCGGCGCCATCAACGCGGCAAACCTCCGCAAGGTGCATGCGCTCATTGAAAGCGGCAAGGCGCAAGGGAAAGTCGTGCTCGCGAGTTTTTGAAAGAGATCACGCGCGACGCTGCGTCGGGCCATTGTGTTGAAATCGCGTCTTCGCGCTTTTTCACAACAGACGAAAGACTTTGCCGATGACATTCGCATCCACCACCTGTGCGCCTGCGGCCCGTTGCCTGCCTCGTCTTTTGCTGGGCCTCGGCGCGGCGCTGCTGGTGCCCGCGCTTCATGCCGAGCCCTACAAAGAGGTTCTCGACCGATCCGCCGGCTACAAGGACGAAGCGCTGCTGCTGCTCGAACGCCTCGTCAACATCGACTCCGGCACGGCCAACACCGCAGGCCTCGAGAAGGTGCGGGGCGTGGTGGTCGAAGATTGCAAAAGCTCGGTGGAAAGATCGAGACCTTTCCGGCCACGCCGCACCCCGGCAGCAACGTCGTCGCGACCTTCGACGGCGCCGGCACCCGCAAGATTCTGCTGATGGCGCACATGGACACGGTGTTCGCCGACGGCGTGGCGAAGGCCAAGCCCTTCTACGTCAAGGACGGCCGCGCCTACGGCCCGGGCGTGATGGACGACAAGGGCGGCGTGGTCGCCGGCCTGTACGCGATCAAGATCCTGAAGGCCATGAACTTCAAGGACTACGGCCGCATCACCTTCCTGCTCGACACCAATGAAGAGGTGGGTTCAGCCGACACCTCGGCGCTGATCCGCCGCGTGGCCAAGGAACACGATGTCACCCTCAACCTGGAGCCCGGCCGCCCGGCGGATGGCCTGGTGGTGTGGCGCAAGGGCGGCGCCACGGCCACCGTGGAGGTCAAGGGGCGCGCGGCGCATGCCGGCGTGGCGCCGGAG
>Ga0307515_10013057_pt1 | contig 15557 bp, 12 predicted proteins | sample 17_EM_MG_FD_194513 | JGI IMG/M metagenome (GOLD analysis project Ga0307515, IMG submission 194513) | Populus trichocarpa ectomycorrhiza microbial communities from riparian zone in the Pacific Northwest, United States - 17_EM | ecosystem: Host-associated > Plants > Roots > Unclassified | place... | reverse complement strand
GATAGGCCTGGTTCGTCAACCACCAGGCGCGCCGCCGCAGGTACGACAGCTTGTCCGGGGTATCGCCCGAACCCTGCGCGATGGCCTGCAGCAGTTCGCCAGCGTTCAGATCGCGCACGGTAGGCGCCGCCTTCCAGGCGGCCGGTGTCGACGAGTCGCCACCCCACGGTGGCAACTGGCCTACCAACTTGGCATCCGCTACCCAGAAGAACGGGCCGTCATCGGTACAACGACTGATGGTGGGGAACCGAGGCAGCATGGGTGCGACCATGAAGCCGTCAGTCCAGAAGATGGCACCGAAGGTGTTGCCGGAACCAATGCTGGGGGCCTGCCGAATCTCGTCGGAACCAGGGCACTGGATGATCTGCGTAGGCCCTGGCGTCGTGGCGAATGCGCCGCTGACGCACAGCGCCAGCGATGCCGCGGTCTGTCGGCTCAAACGGCGTTGCAACAGGGTCTTCATCGGCCCAGTGTCGCCGCAGCCGGCGCCGACTTGCGTTGGATGGGCTTCCACCCCTCCAGCCGCTTCAGCACATCCGCAATCGCCGCATCCAGCTGTGTGTCCTCACCACGGTTCACCGCCGCCGGGTCGAGTTCGACGTCGATGTCCGGCGCCACGCCCTCGTTCTCGATGCGCCATTCGCCTTCCGGTGTGTAGAAGCGGAAGAAGGGCACGGTCAGGAAACCGCCGTCGATGAGCGGCGGGTTGGCCGAGATGCCGATCAGGCCGCCCCAGGTGCGCTTGCCGATCAGTGGGCCCAGCCCGACGCGCTTGAAGGCGTAGGGCATGAAGTCGCCGCCCGAGCCGGCGTCCTGGTCGACCAGCATGGCCTTGGGGCCGTAGATGGCGCCGCCCGGCGTGTCGAAGACGAGACCGTCACGGTCCTTCCAGCTGCCCAGGTAGGGCCGCGCCAACAGCTCGGTGACGTAGTTGGCCGCCTGGCCGCCGCCGTTCTTGCGGTCGTCAACGATCAGCGCCTGCTTGTCGATCTGCGCGAAGAACATGCGGTTGAAGTGCTCGAAGCCGCCGCCGGCGGTGTCAGGCATGTAGACGTAGGCGACCCGGCCGCCGCTCTTCTCCAGCACCTTCCTGCGGTTGTCGTCTATCCAGGCCCAGCGGCGCAGCAGGCTCTCGTTCGCGATGGGCTCGACGGTGGTGTCGCGGCGGCCCTTGCCGGCGGCGTCCTTGGCGATGCTCAATACCACCTGCTTGCCAACCGTGTTCTCCAGCAAGGCATAGATGTTGGTCTTGTCGTCCAGCTCATGGCCGCCGATAGCGAGGATGAAGTCGCCCTCCTTCACGCCCAGGCCCGCCACTGTCAGCGGCGAGCTCAGGTTGGGGTTGAGGCGATCACCGGCGTAGAGCCTGGCGATCTTGTAGCGGCCCTGCTCAACCGTGAAGTCAGCGCCCAGCAGGCCGACGGCGACGGGCGTCTCCTGATGAACGTCACCGCCGCCTGCGCGGTTGTGGCCGACCTGCAGCTCGCCAATCATCTGCACGAGCAAGTCGTTGAGGTCCTCGCGGCGCTGCACATGGGCGAGCTGCGGCAGGTAGCGGTCGTAGACGGCCTGCCAGTTCAGGCCGTGCATGCCGGCGTCGTAGAAGAACTCCTTCTCCATCCACCAGGCCTCGTCGAAGATCTGCTTCCACTCGGCGCGCGGGTCGACACGGCCGCGCAGGCCGGCGAGGTCCAGCGCCTTGCTCTCGGCCTTCTCGTTGGCGTCACCCACTTCCAGCTTGCCGCCGGCCAGGGTCAGCAGCAGCTTCTTGTGGTCTTCGCTCAGCGAGAACTCGGCGATGCCGGTGCGCAGCATCTTGGCCTTGCGGTCCTCGAAGTCGAAGCGCCACAGCTCGGCCGTGGCGCGCTTCTCGGCCTGCGGTGCCTCGGTGCTGGCGCCGGGCTGCGGGCGTTGCAGGTAGAACAGCGCGCCGTCGGACGCCACGGCGAGGTTGTCGTAGTTGCGCTCGGCCACGGGCAGGGCGACGACACGGTCAATCAGGCCGTCGAGGTCGACCTTGGTCGGCTTGACGGGATCGGGCTTCTTGTCGTCCTTCTTGGCGTCCTTTTTTTCATCCTTCTTCTCGTCTTTTTTGGCGTCGGCCTTGCTGTCGTCCTTCTTGGCGTCGTCCTTCTTGGGCTCGTCTTTCGAGGCGTCGTCTTTCTTCTCGTCCGACTTGCCGTCCTCGTCACCCGCCTTGGGCGCCAGCGGCGATTTGCCGTCGGCGGCCAGCACCACGGCGTAGAGGCCGGCGCGGCGCGGGCGCTCCTGGGTGGACAGGTCCAGGCCGACCTGGCTGGGGCCGGAGTTGATGGACGCGGTGAAGTACAGCAGGTCGCCCTTGGCTGAGAACGTCGGGTTGCCGGCGTGGGCCAGGCCGTCGGTCACGGCATGGCTGCGGCCGGTGGCGATCTCGTGTAGCCAGATGCGGCCGAAGTAGTTGTCGCCCGAGCCGGTGTAGGCCAGCCAGCGGCTGTCCGGCGAGAAGGACGTGCTGTAGCCGGCGGCGCCCAGGCGGCGCACGTCGGTGGCGATCTTGACGAGCCGGGTCTGCTGCGCGCTTGCTTTTGACGTTCCACCCAGACTGAGGCGGTAAAGGTTCAGGTGGTTGTCCTGCAGCACGAGCTGCTGGCCGTCGGGCGACCAGTCCATCAGCGTGAAGTAGGCCTCCTTGGGCAAGGCGATGCGCTCCTTGGCGCCCAGGCCGGTCTGCGCCTGCAACACCAACTCATGGCGCATGCCGGGGGCGTCAGAGATATAGGCGACCCGCTTGCCATCGGCGCTCCACAGCGCGTCCTTCTCCCGCACGCCGGCCGTCTCGGTCAGGTTGCGCACGCTGCCGTCCTTGACGGGCACCGTGAACACCTCGCCGCGTGCGCTCACCACCACACGCTTGCCGGTGGACGACAGATGGGCCGACGTGACGGCCTTGCCGGCGTCCTTCCACTGCGGGCGGGCCTGGGGGGCGGTGCTGGCGAGCTGGATGTCCAGCACACGTGGCTCGCCCCCGGCAAGCTCGATCTGCTTGATGCGGCCACCCGATTCATAGACCAGCGTCCTGCCGACGGCGTCCACGCTGCGCACGTCCCACTGCGTCTCCTTGGTGAGCTGGCGCAGCGATTGCGTCGCCGGGTTGAAGGCGAAGAGGTTGGCCGCGCCATCGGCCCGGTCAGAGATAAAGACGACCTCGCCGCCCGCCCACACCGGCGCTGAATCGCTGGCATTGACGTGCGGGATCTGCTGCCACTTCTGGCTGGCCATGTCCATGATCCACACCGGCGGCGTCGAGCCACCGCGGCTCTGGCGCCAGCCGCTGACGCCGGCATAGGCCGCGTTGTAGGGCCGGTAGGCCAGCTGCTTGCCGTCAGGTGACCAAGCACCCTCCCAGGCCACGGCCTTCATGACCTGCTTCTCGTAGCCGCCATCCAGGCTGACCTCGTAGAACTGGTTGCTGCGGTTGTTCAGCACCTCGCGCGGCGAGGCGAACAGCACGCGCTTGCCGTCCGGGCTCCAGCCGCTGACGACGTCAGCCGTCGGGTGCCAGGTCAGGCGCTTCGGCTGGCCGCCGTCCAGGCCGATGACGTAGACGTCGGTGTTGCCGTCGTAGCTGGCCGAGAAGGCGATCTGCTGGCCGTCTGGCGAGAAGCGCGGCGCGAATTCGCTGGCCGCGTGGCTGGTCAGTCGCCGGGCGTTGCCGCCGCTGCGGTCGGCCAGCCAGAGGTCACCGGCGTAGACAAAGGCGAGGTGGTCCTTGGAGACGGCGGGTTGGCGCAGCATCAGCGTCGGTTCCGCAGAGGCCGCCACTGAAGCCAGGCTGGAGGTCATCCACGCCAGGGCCAGGGCGAGTCGAGACAGGGTCATCGGGATCTCCGATTGAGTCGCAGAACGCGCGACTCTAGACCCGAAGTCTGCTCAACCTGAAAGTCAGCCCGGCTGGCGCTTGAAGCGGCTCTTGATGCCACCGGCAATGATGACGAAACCGGGAATGAGGATCATGGCCCAGATGATCTTGTCCAGATTCGTCTTCACCCAGGGCACGTTGCCGAACACGTAGCCGATCAGGGTGATGCCGCAGACCCAGAGCGTGCCGCCGGTCACGTCATAGAAGGTGAACTTGCGTCGCGTCATCAGCGCCACGCCGGCCACGAAGGGCGCGAAGGTGCGCAGGAAGGGCATGAAGCGCGCGGCGATCAGCGTGAGGCCGCCGTACTTCTCGTAGAAGGCATGCGCCTTGTCGAACGCCGCCTTGTTGAAGAAGCGCGAGTTCTCCCACTGGAAGACACGCGGCCCGAAATGCCGGCCGATGGCGTAGTTGCACTGGTTGCCGAGGATGGCCGCTGCCGTCAGCAGCGCCATGGACAGGCCCAGGTCCATCAGCCCCACGCCGCACATGGCGCCGACGACGAAGAGCAGCGAGTCGCCGGGCAGGAAGGGCATCACGACGACGCCGGTCTCCACGAAGATGATGAGGAAGAGCAACGCATAGACCCAGGCGCCGTAAGTGGCGACGAAGGTGGCCAGGTGCTGGTCAACGTGCAGGATGAAGTCGAGGAGGAAATGCAGCAGGTCCATGGCGCGGCATTATCCCGGCGGCTCTGTGACCGCCGGCCCACCGCCGATAATCCCAGGGATGGATTCGCCCCTGCCCGACGTCCCCGCCCCCCGCGCCATCCGCGAACTGCCCGATGAGCTGATCAGCCAGATCGCCGCCGGCGAGGTCGTCGAGCGCCCGGCCTCGGTGGTGCGCGAGCTGGTAGACAACGCGCTGGACGCCGGCGCGAAGAGCATCCAGGTCAAGCTGATGGCCGGCGGCGTGCGCGCCATCGTTGTGGAGGACGACGGCTGCGGCATCCCGGTCAACCAGTTGCCGCTGGCGCTCAAGCGCCATGCCACCAGCAAGATCGCCAGCCTGAACGACCTTGAGTCGGTCGCAACGATGGGTTTTCGTGGCGAGGCGCTGGCGGCGATCTCGTCGGTGTCCGACATGGCGATTGCCAGCCGCACCGGCGCCGACGCCCACGCCCACCGGCTGGACGCCCGCAGCGGCGAGCTGCAACCCGCCGCCCGCGGGCGCGGCACCAGCGTCGAGGTGCGCGAGCTGTTCTTCTCCACACCCGCCCGCCGCAAGTTCCTGAAGACCGACTCGACAGAGCTGGCCCACTGCGTGGAGGCCGTGCGCCGCCACGCGCTGGCGCGGCCCGACGTGGGCTTTGCGATCTGGCACGAGGGCAAGCTCGTCGACCAATGGCGCGCGACGTCCAGCGAGCAGCGCATCTCCGACGTGCTGGGCGAGGACTTCACTACTGAGAGCCGCCCCTTCGAGTACAGCGCCGGGCCGCTCGCGCTGACCGGCCGCGCCGGCCTGCCCGAAGCCGCGCGCTCGCGGGCCGACCAGCAGTACGTCTGGGTCAACGGCCGTTACGTGCGCGACAAGCTCATCAGCCACGCCATCCGCTCGGCCTACGAAGACGTGCTGCACGGCCAGCGCCAGCCCTGCTACGTGCTCTTCATCGAGATCGCGCCCGAGCTGGTGGACGTGAACGTGCACCCGACCAAGATCGAGGTGCGGTTTCGCGACGGCCGTGCCATCCATCAATCGGTGCGCCGCGCCTTCATCGACGCGCTGGCCCAGTCCCGCGCCGATGCCGTCGCCGTTGAGTCGGCCATGGCACCGCTGGCCTTCGAGGCGACGATGCCGGCCACGCTCTACGTGTCCGAGCCGCGCCAGACTTATCAATCGTTCAGCCCGCCGGTGCCGGCCACGTCCGAGCAGGTGCGGCTGTCGCTGGTGCAGCACGAGACGCTGTGGCAACCGACCAAGCCCTTGGTCTCTACGTCCATCGCGGCAGCGGCCGAGCCGGCGGAAATCAGCCTGCCCGCGCTGTCGACCAAAGAGGATTGGCCGCTTGGCCGCGCCATCGCGCAGATCCAGGGCGTCTACATCCTGGCCGAGAACCGGCAGGGCCTGGTCATCGTCGACATGCACGCGGCCCACGAGCGGGTCGTCTACGAGCGGCTCAAGGCCAAACTCGGCGCGACGACCATCGAGAGCCAACCGCTGCTGATTCCCGTCAGCTTTGCCGCCACGGCCGAAGAAGTCGCCGCCGCCGAGCAGCATGCCGACACGCTCAACAAGCTGGGCCTCGACGTGTCGCCTCTGTCGACGCGCACGCTGGCCGTGCGGTCCCGCCCGGCCCTGCTGGCCGCCAGCGACCTCGTCGCGCTGACCCGCGAGTTGCTGGCCGAGATGGCCCAGTTCGACGCCAGCTCGGTGCTGGAGCGCGCCCAGCACGAGATCCTCGCCACCATGGCCTGCCACGGCGCCGTGCGCGCCAACCGGCAGCTGACGCTGGACGAAATGAACGCGCTGCTGCGCGACATGGAAACCACCGAACGCGCCGACCAGTGCAACCACGGCCGCCCCACCTGGCGCCAGCTCGACATGCGCGAGCTGGACGCCCTTTTCCTGAGAGGCCGTTGAGGCACAAACCACATGGCCACCATCACACTCAAGGGCAAGCCCAAGCCCGCCGCCAAGACCCGCAACGCCGAGGGCGAGAAGCGCGCGCCGGTGCGGGGCAAGGGCGTCTCCAAACCCCGCCCCTCGCTGGCCAAAGCGCAAGCCGATCGGGCCGAGCGCGAGGCGGAGTTCCAGAAGGCACAAGCGCAACGCAACGAGCGGCCCGCGCCGCAGCGTGACGAGCGCCCTGCCCGGCCCAAGCCGGCCGGCTTCAAGCCCGAGCGTCCGCAGCAGCGCAGCGAGCCCTTCCGCCGCGACGAGCGCCCCGACCGACCGCGCGATGAACGCCAAGGCCGCCCTGGCCCGAGGCCAGTTGGCCCCGGTGGGTTCAACCCCGACGGCCCGCCGCAGCGCGCTCAACGCGCCCAAGGCGGCGAACCGGTGCGCCGCAACGAGCACCGCGATGAGCGCCCTGCCGACCGGCCGCGCGACGACCGCCCGCCCCGCGTCGACCAACGTCGCGTGTCCAACCGCGGCCCCAACTTCGAGCCGCCGGCCCGCCCGCAGCAGCGCCACAACCCGGCCCGCGAGGTCTCAGCCGAGGACGGCGAGCGCCTGTCCAAGCGCATGGGCGAACTCAAACTCGCATCGCGCCGCGAGGCCGATGAATGGATCGCCGCCGGCTGGGTGCGCGTCAACGGCAAGGTCGCCGTGCTGGGCCAGCGCGTCGGCCCCGACGTGCAGATCGACATCGACCCCGCCGCCCGCAACCAGCAGGCCGGGCTCGTCACCGTGCTGATCCACAAGCCCATCGGCTACGTCTCCGGCCAGGCCGAGGATGGCTACGAGCCGGCGGCCGTGCTCTTCCAGCCCGAGAACCGCTGGGCGGACGACGCCTCCGGCATCAAGCCCAACGCCGGCCACCACCGCAACCTAGCCCCGGCCGGGCGGCTGGACATCGACTCCACCGGCCTGCTCGTGCTGACCCAGGACGGCCGCATCGCCCGCGTGCTGATCGGTGATGACTCCGACGTCGAGAAGGAGTACCTCGTGCGCGTCGAGTTCATCGGCCTGCCCGGTGCCGAACCGGTGCCCGAAGGCACGCTGCCCAACGCCGCGCTGTCGAACAACAAGCTCGCCCTGCTCAACCACGGCCTGGAGCTGGACGGCGAAGAGTTGAAGCCCGCCAAGGTCAGCTGGCAGAACGAGCACCAGCTGCGCTTTGTGCTGCGCGAGGGCAAGAAGCGCCAGATCCGCCGCATGTGCGAACTGGTCGGGCTCAAGGTCGTTGGCCTGAAGCGCGTGCGCATCGGCCGCATCCCGCTGGGCCATCTGCCCGTTGGCCAGTGGCGCTACTTGGCTCCGTGGGAGAAGTTCTGATCTTGGCCACAAGAAACTCAGCCACAGAGGCACAGAGACACAGAGAGACTGGGGAATAGGCGAGTGCAGCCGAGCTTCTCTGTGCCTCTGTGTCTCTGTGGCTGTGTTCGGCTGCTTTCATGACGACCGCGTTCACTCCCATCTGCCTGGCCGGCCCCACCGGCTGCGGCAAGACGGCGGCGGCGCTGGCCATTGCCGAGGTGCTGCCGGTCGAGATCATCAGCGTTGACTCGGCGCTGGTGTATCGCGGTATGGACATCGGCACGGCCAAGCCGACTGTCGCCGAGCAGGCGGCCGTGCCGCATCACCTCATCGACATCCTTGACCCGACGGGAAGCTACTCCGCCGCCGAGTTCGTGCGTGACGCGAAACGCCTGGCCACCGACATCAGCGCGCGCGGCAAGCTGCCGCTGCTGGTGGGCGGCACGATGCTGTACTTCAAGGCGCTGTTCGATGGCCTGTCGACGCTGCCCCAGGCCGACGCCGAACTGCGCGCGGCGATAGACGCCGAGGCGGCCGAGCGCGGCTGGCCGGCGATGCATGCCGAGCTGGCAAGCCTTGACCCCGAGACCGGCGCACGCCTGGCCCCCAACGACAGCCAGCGCATCCAGCGCGCGCTGGAGGTCATCCGCCTGACCGGCCAGCCCTTGAGTGTGATGCACGCCGCGTCGCGCGACGAAGGCGTGGACTGGCCGCTGTTCTCGCTGGAGCCGGCTGACCGCGCCTGGTTGCATGCGCGCCTCGCCCAGCGCTTCGACGTGATGCTGGCCGGTGGCCTCGTCGACGAGGTCAAGGCCCTGCGCGCGCGGGGCGACCTGAGCCTGGCGCTGCCCTCGATGCGCTGCGTCGGCTATCGGCAAACCTGGGAGGCGCTGGACGCCAACGACTTCTCCGATCTGCGCGAGCGCGGCGTCGCCGCCACCCGCCAGCTCGCCAAGCGCCAGGTCACCTGGCTGCGCAGCATGCCCCAGCGCCGCGTCATCGCCTGCGACGGCCCGCAGCCCATTGCCGAGCTGCTCGCCGGTCTCCAGCGCCTGCTCGCCTGATTTCCCTTGCAACCGTTTCAAACCCTGCTAGAGTGATATCACTTTGATTCACTTTTGAGACAGGTCAAGCCATGGTCAACCACTCCCCTTCGCGTACCGTCGTGACCGAGCGAGCCGCCCGCTCCGGCAATGGCTATCTGATGGCCATGGTGGGCCTGGCACTGTGTGGGGCTGGCGTATTCACGCTGACCCGCGGCTTGCCCCTTTACGGCGTTCCCATCGGCCTGGCCGGCCTGTTCGTGCTGATCGGCCTCTACATGCTCAACCCCAACCAGGCCGCCGCGCTGACGCTGTTCGGCGCCTACATCGGCAGCGACCGCGGTGCCGGGCTGCGCTGGGCCAACCCGCTGTCGATAAAGAAGCGCGTCTCCCTGCGCGACCGCAATCTCAACGCCCCGGTGCTCAAGGTCAACGACCAGCGCGGCAACCCCATCGAGATCGCTTGCGTCGTCGTCTGGCGGGTACGCGACACCGCCCAGGCGTTGTTCCAGGTGGACGACTACGAGGCCTATGTGCGCGTGCAGGCCGAGGCCGCCATCCGTCACCTGGCCGCCTGCTACGCCTATGACCACTCGGACGAAGCGGACGAGAGCAGCGTGACGCTGCGCGGTGGCCAGGACGCCGTGGCCCAGGCGCTGCGCGCCGAGTTGCAGGCCCGCTTTGCAGATGCCGGTGTGGACGTGCTGGACGCCAAGATCAGCCACCTCGCCTATGCCCCCGAAATCGCCCAGGTGATGCTGCGCCGCCAGCAGGCCGAGGCCATCATCGGCGCGCGCAGCAAGATCGTGCAGGGCGCGGTGACGATGGTGGAGTCGGCGCTGAAGGGCCTGAGCGAGCGCTCCATCGTCGTGCTGGACGACGAGCGCAAGGCGGCGATGGTGAGCAACCTGCTCGTCGTGCTGTGCTCGGACCGCGAGACGCAGCCGGTGGTCAACACCGGCACGCTGTACACCTGAGGCAGCGCCATGCAAAGCCGTCTCTTCCGTCTTGCATGGCCGCTCACGGCCCTTTTCTTGGTGGCCTCGCTGCCCTGGCTCCCCGAGCAAGTGGGCGATCCTGGCCACGAGGCCAGCCGCGTCGTCTATATCGTCACGATGCTGATATCCGTGGCCGCGGGCGGCCTGTTCAGCCCCGGTTTTGTGGCCTGGCTGGGGCGCAACGCGCCGCAGCAGATCAGCCTGCCTCATCGCGCCTACTGGCTGGCCCCGGAGCGCCGCGAGGCCACGCTGGCCCGCCTGGGCGAGCAGGTCAGCGCCGTGGGCCTAATGATGTTGCTGCTGCTGGGTGGCCTCCATGGCTTCATGCTGCTGCGGTTCAGGCCCGACTGGCCACAGCCGCCGCAGGAGATCTGGCTGGTTGGCGGCGCGGCGCTGAGCCTGTGGTTTGCCGTCTGTTGCTGGCAGACCTGGCGCCTCTTCCCCGCACCGACACGCGCCGAGCCGGAGTCGCAGCGGCCGCCCCGGCGCCCGCGCGAGCGCCACTGATGGCCAGCCCCGACAAGAAAGCCTTCCCGCTGCGCGTCGACCCCGCGCTGTGGGCCGAGGTCGAGCGGCTCGCGGCGATGGAGTTGCGCAGCGCCAACGCGCAGGCCGAGCTGCTGCTGCGCGAGGCGCTGAGCCGCCGCGGCATCAAGCTCTCGCCGCCCAAGGGTCGCGCGACGGCGGCGCGCAGCGAACAGGAAGCCAAGGAATGAGCCCTTTGATCGCGCGAGGCCTCACCAAGTCATACGGCGATGTCGCGGTGTTCTCGGGCATCGATCTCGAACTCGCGCCGGGCGAGATCGTCGCGTTGCTGGGCGAATCGGGCAGCGGCAAGTCCACGCTGCTGAACTGCCTGGCGGGGCTGGACGAGGCCGACGCGGGCTCGATCACGCTGGCGGGGCAGGACCTGCGGCCGCTGGATGACGAGGCGCGGTCGGCGCTGCGGCGTGAGTCCCTGGGTTTCATCTTCCAGGCCTTCCACCTGCTGCCCCATCTGAGCGTGGCAGACAACGTGGCCTTGCCGTTGAGGCTGCTGGGTCAGCGTGACGATGGGCGCGTGGCGGAGATGCTGGCGGCGGTGAACCTCGCCCCGTTGGCGGCGCGGATGCCGAGGCAGTTGTCGGGGGGGCAGTTGCAGCGGGTGGCGATCGCGCGTGCTTTGGTGCATAGACCCAAACTGGTGTTAGCGGATGAGCCGACGGGGAACCTTGATGCGCGGCATGCGGTGGAGGTGCTGGAGTTGCTGCGGCGGTGCACGCATGAGGTTGGGGCGGCGTGTTTGTTGGTGACGCATTCGGAGGTGGCAGCGCAGTCTGCGGATCGGCGGTTGAGGCTCGATGCGATGGGGTTGCATGCCTCGTGAGATCGGCTTTTTGGCAAGGCCCAGCAGGGGTTTCGTCCCGGCGGCCGACCTACTTTTTGCGCTGCCAAAACGTAGGCAAAAAGCTCTCCCCTGCGAAACCGCCCCAGTCGGGGTGCCCCGCGATGCTCAAAGCCCGGGGCCGCACCCAACTCACTTCGCTACGCTCCGTTCAAACAAAGGGGTGCGAAGTCAGTTGTTGATGCTCGCTGCGCTCGCGCCCCGGGCTTCTGCCCTTCTCGGCGGTTTAGAAGGGGAGGTTCCCGAACAGCCCCAACAGCCAACAGCCAAACCCGAAAGCCGTTCGCGCCGAGATATTCCTCTTACCCCCTTTAGCACCGCCGAGGAACGGAAAGTCTTGAGGCCGCGTGCGCAGCACGCTTCAAGAACTGACTCCGCACGGTTGTCTGAGCGCAGCGTAGCGAAGCGAGTTCCGGGCGGGGCCTCAAGACTTGAGTACCGCAGGGAACCCGAAGCGCAGCGCAGGGCGGTGCGGTCGGGGGGAGCTCTTTGCTTACTTTCTGGCGGGTCAGAAAGTGAGTCGCCCGCCGGGGCGAACTCCCGGCACGGGCCTTGCCATTGCGCAAGCCTCACAGCGAAGCCCACTCAATGACCCTCTGGCGCCACCTCACCTGGCCCGCCTGGCGCGACCACCCCGGTCGCGTGCTGCTGGCCATCGTCGCGGTGATGCTCGGCGTCGCCCTCGCCTTCGGCGTGCACCTTCTCAACGGCGCCGCGCTGACCGAGTTCGCCCGCGCCGCCCGCAGCGTCAACGGCCAGCCCGACCTGGTGCTGCGCGCCCGCTCCGGCCCGCTGACCGATGCCGACTTCGCCGACCTGCTCAAGCGCCCTGAGGTCGCCGCCGCCAACCCGGTGCTCGAAGGCCAGGCCCTGTGGCCCGGGCAGACGAGCCGCGATGGCCGCGGGCTGCTGATCCGCCTCATCGGCATCGACCCGCTCGCCCTGCTGGCCTCCGCCGCGAGCGCCAAGCCGCTGGCGCCCGAGCTGATCCCCCAAGTCGACGGCGGCCCGGTCGAACTGCTGGCCAGCCAATCCGTTCACCTGAATGCCGCCGCCCGCGCGCACCTGTCGCCCGGCCAGACCACGCTCACGCTACGCATCGCCCCACCCGGTGGTGGCGAGCCGCGCGATGTCGAACTCAACGTCGGCGGCCGCATCTCGGCCGGCAACACGCCACTCGCGGTGCTGGACATTGCCGACGCGCAGCAACTGCTCGGCCGCCTCGGCTCGCTCGACCGCATCGACGTGCAACTGGCCGACGGCGTCAACGCCGCCACCTGGGCCGCCTCCCTGCCCCCGCACTGGCGCGCCACGCCGCCCGATGACGAAGGCGCGCGCCTGTCAGACCTGACACGCGCCTACCGAATCAACCTCGGCCTGCTCGCGCTGATGGCGCTGTTCACCGGCAGCTTTCTCGTCTACGCGGTGCTGTCGCTCGCCACGGCCCAGCGCCTGTCGCAATGGGCGCTGGTGGGCGTGCTGGGCGTGTCGGCGCGCATGCGCTGGCGGCTGATCCTGGCCGAGGGTCTGGTGATTGGCCTGATAGGCACGGTGCTGGGCCTGGCGCTGGGCGTCGGCCTGGCCGCCGGTGCGCTCAAACTGATGGGCAGTGACCTGGGCCTGCACGGCGCGAGTGATTCGTCGACCGAGCTGCTGCTGCGGCAGCCCCTGGCTTTACCTGCCTTGCTCTACGGCCTGCTCGGCCTGGCCGCCGCACTGGTGGCCGCGCTGGCGCCGGCATTCACGGTGCGCCGCATCGCGCCCGCCCTGGTGCTCAAGGGCCTGGGCCTGCCGGCGGGGCGCACGCTGCCAGCCTGGGTGGGCGCCAGCCTGCTGGCGCTGGGCGCGGCGCTGGCCTGGCTGCCGCCGGTGTTCAACGACACGCCCATCGCCGCCTACCTGGCCATGCTCTGCCTGCTGCTGGGCGGCCTGGCCCTGGTGCCGGCGCTGGTACGCGGGATGACGGCTGCCCTCGCCCGCTTACCCGCCGGCCCGCTGCTGCTTCTGGCCCGCGAACGCAGCCGAGACCAAGCCACCGAGGCGCGCCGCGCGCTGGCCGGCGTGCTGGTCGCGCTGGCGCTGGCCGTGGCCATGACGGTCATGATCGGCAGCTTCCGTGAATCGCTGCTGCGCTGGCTGGACCACGCCCTGCCCGCCGACCTCTATGTGCGCTCGGCGCTGCGCGGCCCGGACGGCCTGCCCGCGCCGCTGTCGCCCACCTACCTGGCCGCCCTGGAGCGCCTGCCCGGCATCGCCCGCAGCGCCCCGCAGCGCAGCACGCGGGCCCGGCTGGCGCCCGGTGCCGACCCGGTCGCGCTAACGGCGCGGCGAATGGACATCGGCAGCCTGCCCCTGGTGGAGCGCTGGCAAGGCAAGGCCGAGCCCGGCACGCTGCCGGTGTGGGTGAACGAGGCGGCGCGCGACCAGAACGGGCTCAAGCCCGGTCGCGTCGTCAACGTCGAGCTGGTCGACAGCGGCCGCATGACGCGACTGCAGGTGCAAGGCGTGTGGCGCGACTACTCGCGCCAGAGCGGCGCGCTGTGGATGGCGCTGGACGACTACCGCCAGGCCAGCGGCGACATGGTGACCACCGAGGCCGCGCTGTGGCTCGCGCCCGGCCAGGCACCGGACGTGGCGCGCGCCGCCGTACGTGCGGCGGCACCGCGGCCGGACGACATAGACACGGCGGAAGCCGGCGAGCTGCGCGTGCTGTCGCTGAAGATCTTCGACCGCAGCTTTGCCATCACGCTGTGGCTGCAGGCCGTGGCGCTGGCGGTGGGGCTGTTCGGCGTCATCGCCAGCCAGTCGGCCCAGGCGCTGGCGCGGCGGCGCGAGTTCGGGCTGCTGCGCCACCTGGGCCTGTCGCGCCGCGCGCTGATGCGGCTGCTGCTGCTCGAAGCCAGCCTGCAGGGCGGCGCCGGTGCGCTGGCCGGGCTGGCGCTGGGCCTGGGCCTGAGCGCGGTGCTGGTGTTTGTCGTCAACCCGCAGAGCTTTCACTGGAGCATGGAGATGCACCTGCCCGTCGTGCGGCTGGCCGTGCTCGTCGGCCTGGCGTTTGCGGCGGCCGTCGGCGCGTCCTTGCTGGCCGGCCGCCGCGCACTGGGGCCAGACGCGGTGCGTGCCGTGAGGGAGGACGCATGAAGTTCCGTCGCCGCGCCCTTCTCCTTGCTGCCCTGCCTCTGCCAGTGCGCGCCGCACTGAACTTCCCGCACGATTTCGGCGCCCACCCGGCCCAGGCCATCGAGTGGTGGTACCTCACCGGCCTGCTCGGCGACCGTGACGGTGCGCCGCCGCGCTTCGGTTACCAGCTCACCTTCTTCCGCCTGCCCGGCCCGGCGGCGGCAGACCACCCGAGCGGCCTCGCCGCCAAACAACTGCTGCTCGGCCATGTGGCGCTGTCCGACCTCGGCGCCAGGAAGCAGCGCCACGGCCAGCGCCTGCTGCGCGCCCTGCCCGGCGCCGTGCATGCGACGGTGGGCGACTGCGACCTCAAGCTGCGCGACTGGACGCTCAAGCGCGAAGGCATAGGTGGCTACCGTGCCCGCTTCAGCGGCCCCGGCTTCGCCCTCGAACTGGAGCTGGCCACGGCGGACCTGCCGCTGCTGCAGGGCGACGCCGGCCTGTCGCGCAAGGGCGCCGACCCCGATCAATTCAGCCATTACTACTCGCGCCCGCAACTGCTGACTCAGGCCGCGCTGATGCTGGACGGCCAACGCCACAGCCTGGCGGGTCGCGCCTGGCTGGACCATGAATGGAGCGACAGCGTGCTGGGCGATTCGGTCGGGTGGGACTGGCTGGGCATCAACCTGCACGACGGCCGCGCGCTGACACTCTTCCAGCTGCGCCGCAAGGACGGCCACCGTGACTGGGCCGGCGGCAGCCTGCGCACGCCGGGCCAACCTGATCGCAGCTTTGCGCCCGGTGAGGTCGAGATGACCGCGACTCGGCACTGGGCCAGCCCGGCCACTCGTGCGCGCTACCCGGTCGAGTGGCGGCTGAAAAGCCCGGCTGGCGAGATGCGGCTGAGCGCGGCCTTCGACGCGCAAGAGATTGATGCGCGGCACAGCAGCGGTCTCGTCTACTGGGAAGGCGTAGCCCGGCTGCTGGACGCTGGCGGCCAGCAGATCGGCGCGGGCTACCTGGAGCTGACCGGCTATGCCGGTCGTCCGCCGCTGGTCTAATCCGCGGCCCATGGCCTCACATCCCGCCCGCCAACCCACACGCCCCACCTTCGGCTGGGACAACCTCGGCGGCAGCCGCGCCGCCGGCCTGCCCGCCGTTGACGACCTGCCCCACCAGCGCTTGCTCAC
>Ga0307515_10013056_pt1 | contig 15559 bp, 6 predicted proteins | sample 17_EM_MG_FD_194513 | JGI IMG/M metagenome (GOLD analysis project Ga0307515, IMG submission 194513) | Populus trichocarpa ectomycorrhiza microbial communities from riparian zone in the Pacific Northwest, United States - 17_EM | ecosystem: Host-associated > Plants > Roots > Unclassified | place... | reverse complement strand
TACATATGTTGAAGTTAAAATTTGTGGTGATTTTGCAAGTGAGATTAATTAGATATAATTGCATATTTGACCCGCGAAGAGGGCGAGTAATTTTATTATTATTATTATTATTATTATTATTATTATATATATATATATATATATAGAGAGAGAGAGAGAGAGAGGCTTTTTCAACACATTTTTATCCATGAAAAAAATTCTTAATAAAAAAATAAAAAAGTTTATGAATGCTTTTAATTAAATAAATAAAAAACTATTTATGCTGATAAATGTAAAAAAAAAATGTTGATGATAAGTAAAGACTAAACTAAAAAAATCAAGAAATAAATGTATATCAAGATATTTGATCTAACATGGTCACGTATTTATTTATGTTTAATAACTTTGTTTCTTTGAATAAATTATTTGTTAATAAAACAATTACTTGTGCAAATAAAACATAAAAAATTTATTAACAATAACTAAAGATTAAACTCAAAAAATAAAAAGATAAATGTAAATCAAAATATTTGATCTCACAACACGGGCAATGCACCCAATTTTATCTAATAACTTTGTTTTTAAAAATAAATTCTTTATTTAAGCTAACAATAATAGAATCGGCATGTACTATGTAGTGGGTCGGAGCATAATATTTTTATTTAAGGCCAAATAAATGTCCAAGCATCACTAACATGTTTTCTAAAAAAAAAATAGACTCCGACAATGAATTCAAAATCAATTGCATACTAGGTGATATTTTATTTAATATTGAGATTAAAATATATTTGATTTGCATAAGTCAACCAAGGTTGACCTACGAAACCGCAAGGATAATCTTGCAAAAAAAAATAGAAAATATATTAAAAAGAAATAGTTATTGTATCTTTTTTAAAAAAAAAATTGAGTGACAAGAAATGCATTAAACAAGAAGAAAGAAGAAAAAAATAATAGTTTGGGTGTTGTGGCTTAACTTGTCAAACTTGTGATATGAATCATGGACTTAACCGGATTCAATATTTTTTTTTAAAAAATTATATTTAACCTAAATACTAAATAAGAAATTTGAAAAAAAAAACAAAGAATAAAGCCCAAAAAAAAGCCTGGACACACATAAGCCTTTGGAAGGAATAGCCTATGTGCGTGGGCCTTCAAGCACAGGCCGGGACGCCTAGGGTTGGTTTAGTTTTTTTCTTTTTAAAGGGTTGGAATGGTGGATGACTTATTTTTCTTTTATAAAAAAAAATGCAAACAATATATCGTCTGCCAGCCCAGATTTCGGGCACAACTATGGTGACTAAAAAGTTAAGCCAATGGGTTTTTTTTCCCATAAAACCTATAATTTTAAGTCATTTCAACCAAAAAAACCTTTCCACTTTCTTTGAACATCCATAAATCAATTCATCAATCAAAAAAATAATTCAAAAACCCCAAATCAAAATAGGTTAAATTTATCTTTCTCGAATTAAATATATTTTTTTAGGCAACATTGAAGCTCTAAAAAACCACCATCAAACTCTTTTAATCACATTAAACCTGTGGACAACAAGAAAAACTATTTTGGTGAATGATGACTTTCTCTCTCTAATGATGAAATTCAACAATCTCTCTCTCATCTCACATCAGAAATTAAAAAATAATACAAATAATGTTTTTTACTAAAATTGAATTGTAAAATAATTTAGGGATCGGAGAGGTATAATTAGTAAAGTTGGATGATTGAAGTGAATTTTTCATGAGAACTTTAAACTTGCCATCCATTTTTGATGTCTTTTCCATATTGGTCCTCCTTCTTTAAATCTTTTCTCTGATGAACTTGAAGCGATTGACCTTTAATTTGGCTCCAAAAGGATGCAATCTCCCCTTATAAATAAATAAATAAATAAAAGGTTTGAGGATCAAATTAAAAAAAATTTAAACATTAAGTTCATAGTGAAATGCGAGAGCATGAACAATACAAATGTGTACAATAATTCTCCCAAATATTTTAGAGTTTTTGTTATCCTTTATTTTTTTTAATATTAAATTGACACCAACAAGTATTTTACAAAACATCCACATACTGACATATTTGCCTTATAAATGATTTTGATGATCACTTTTATATATATATACTTAAAAATTTGTCATAAATTTTGTAAGCATTTAAAGGAGGTTAAGGGTAGGCTTGGTATTGTGGTGTACAGTGTTTTTTACTTGTAAATATATACAAATATTGTTTTTAAGTTTTTTTCATAAACATATTAAAATTATAAAAAATACTGAAAAAAATATTGATTTAATATTTTTTTAAAAACAAATATATTTAAAAAAACATTAAAAAAATGAAAGTTATCTTATTCCCAAATGTGTAATGGCATGTTGATTTCCACGCTGACTTGAGCGCGTAAGAGTTAAGGATTTCTCGTGCACCGATTTTGCAAACCATGTTTTGTGTTCCAAGGAAGCTGCACATGCGAACTGGTGGAGGATCAAAGTCTCTCTCTCTCTCTCTCTCTCTCTCTCTCTCTCTGTTTTTATTTCGGTTTTGGGCACCATAATCTTGCTAGATATTTTATTATCAATTCAATGAATGGTCATAGTCACTCCACTGATTATCACACACACACACACAAGAAAACGATGCATTAAACGGTTATGATTATCTTATCACCTCAGAGATTACACAATCAGACCAGTCCTGTACGATTGGGTCCCACGATACTTGCTTGTTTCAGGTTCCTGCTGTATTAAGTTTTTGCTTAAAGGCCTGTAAAAGTATTGATTATATATATATATATAATACAAATACATCCTGTCATTAAAAGTACTAACAAGCAATACATGGTGACGATCCTACACATCATGTCAATCCAGAAAATCTTATAAAGTAATTAATAATATATTATTAGTTATATTCTAGATTTAATTTGAAAATAAAAATAAAAATAAAATAAAATTCATGGTTCATGAAAAAATATTAAAAATATCATCACTTGAATTTATTTTTTCTATTTGTATTTTTTTCCCTTTAAAATAAGCACATAAATTAATTATGATGATATTATTAATTACTCTCTTAACACTTTAAAAATTTTCAGTCTTACTAGCTAATAACTTTATTTTTTTAAAAGTTATGTGTGATCCAATGGAGTGGATGAGCTTGGTACCATATAGAAAAAAATAAGGGCAAAAAAAATAATCATAAGTCGCTATATTGTATTAATTTGTTCAAATTAAACCCTGTATAATAAATTTGATTAAATCAACCATCATACTTCTAATTCAAGGCACATTAACCCTTGCGTCCAGTTATTAATTAATTAGCTGACCAATTCATGTTTCGTGATCATTACACTTGCTGACTGATTGATCAAACTAGATTATTTGACCATGAGTTGGATTAATTTTTTTATGTAAAAAATATATATATAGTATTTGCTAATATTTTTATGTGAGAATTGTTCAAACATGACTTGATTATTTTGACATGTTCAAAGATAATTTAAATAGTATGTTAAAATATAGTTTGACTCAAAATAAATATTTAAGATGAATTTTTTTAATAAATATTGAGACGACAATATTGGATAGATTCGGGTCAACTCGTCAATTTGTATACCAAATATGAGATCATGATAACTCCATAGAAAACGAATAAAAAATAAACTCAATGTTGAAAGTTGAAAATAAAAAAAATTCAATTTAAAAAACTAACCGAAAAAAATAACATGAATCTACTCAAGTTAACCTGTTAAACCCGAAAATAGAGTTATGAGATCGGGAGAACCCAATAAATTATGAAATTCAATTCTCAATCAATCCAGTGTTGAAGATAATATTGAAAAAATTCGATTAAAAAAGAAACAAAAAAAAAACTCGAGTCAACTAGGATTAACTTGCCAAACACATGACTCGAGTCATGAGATGAGAATAACCTCATAGAATGCAAACCAAAACAAATCACAAAGCCTAATTCTCAACCAATTCAATGTTGAATGATAAAATTAAAAAAAAATCAATTAGAAAAAACGAGAAAATAAGTCGAGTCAAACCTGGAATTTGAATTATAAATCCAGGATAACCTTATAAAAAATAGATAGAAAAAAATTATGAAACACAATCTCCAATAAATATAATGAAGAATAGAATTGAAACTGATAAAAAAAATTAAAAAAAAAGAGAAAAAAACCAATATTCTAATGAATAGTATAATACAAGGAATGGTACATTCAACCCCAACCCCCCCCCCCTCCATCTTTTTTTTTTTTTTTAATTTGATGGAAAATAATCTTTTATTAATTGAAATAGGAATAACCATGACCTAATATCATTTACAAGGAAAACACTGAAATTTATCCCAAGAAAAACCTCTGAGCCACACTAACAAAAATGGAAGTGTGATAAATTCTTACATGATTTGCCAAGATGTATAAAGACTGTCACCTCAATTAATGTATTGCCACTCTTCTCGTTGCATGCAGTACTCTTGCGATCAAGCAATTGGATTTTTATATTCTTCACTGTCAATTACAGATAGTTATGCCATCTCTTAAACATGGAGATCAAAGACTAGCTAAGTTGGATTGCAGCATAATGTTGTGGTGGCATATAAAAAGCTATGCCCAAAGAATATAATAAAATGGCACTATTAATGACTATATCAGTATGCCAAGCAGCTACAGTAGCTCATTTGACCTGTACAGATTATAAACTTTTTCCACCATCAGAAAATTAATCAAAACACATGCTTCCAGGAGTGCAGGGGTTGCTGTTCATCCGATCGTATAATGCTAGTGTTTGGTCATGTGATCTTATCTCTTAATACGGTTGCAAGGACCAATGCACAGTAGATAGGACACCGATATTGACCTCTTGTATAATTATAAGGGGAGTTTGCATGATCACAGTCCTCATGCGTGTCTGTGTATGTGATATAGAAGAAAAAACAACAAGGAAACACAAGAAGAACACGCTGCCAATTCAGAGCATCTTGAGCAACAGATCTTAGAAGTGAGCTGTATGTATAAGGAATGGTATCTTTTGATGGATTCTGCGCCAATATAAGCCAGCCAGAGCTCTACGTACTGTAGTTACTGACACTTCCTCAGATTTCTTCTGCACAGCCAATCAAGCAATGCTGAATGGGTTATTAATCGTTTGTTTTTATGCTCTGGACAGATTAAAGATACTTACAATAGCAAAATCCCATAAAACGAACAAAGAACATTGTCGTGTAGCATCTCACTAGCAAATTCGAGAGACATCGGGCTTCCTTTCGTCTTTACAACAGTCAATATTGAGCTCGTTCAAGGTTCTGCGAGACCCTTTTACATCCAAATCGTTTTTATTCTTTCATCTATAAAAAAATAATATTTGATTTTAACACACACACACACACACACACACACACATACAATGATAATCAATACACGGCAAGAAAACAGATTGTTATGAGTGCCTTTTCTGATAATGTGTTTGCAAGTGCTTTTGCAAGATGTTTTCCTTTAGAAATGATGAAGGGGATGCTATTTCAAGAAAACAAAAGGAAAGACACGCTGTGTAAGAACTCTTACAAAACCCCACAAGGCTGGTTCATGAGTTTGAGAAGAGATCATAAATTTTGCTTTTAATCCATTTTTCAATAACTCTTGTATCTTTTATACAAAGTTTACCTTTTGGTATCCGGGGTTTCTAGATATGGGGGAGAGAGAGAAAAATAAGTCAAATATTTTTATTAAAAAATAATATAAATTAAATTTTAAAACTGAATATATTATAAAATAATATAAAACATATCCATAAAATCTCCGTAGATCACAATCAGATTTGGTTACTAGAATCCTGGTCTGAACCCAAGAGGGCATTCATTCATGTAATATATTGGTGGGCCTGTCTCACGAAATAAACAAGCCCGGGAGGGGTTTTTATCTTAGGCCCAGGCCTTCTTAAGGAAGGGCATGAAACTCTACAAGAACCTATCTTGTTTTTACCGAGGCCGCTCATTTAATTGTTGACAAGTAATTTTTTATTAAGTAATTTTTATTTAAAATAAATTTTTGAAAAATAAATTATTTTTTGATATGTAGTAGTATTATAAAAAATAAATTGAAAAATATTTTTTAGTATTTGATTATTTATCTTATTTTCAGAAATTCTTTTTTTGAAGTCAACGTTTTAATCTAACTGAGTTTAAATCAAATTAATTAGATTGATTGGATATTTGTTCGGACTTGCGTGAGAGAAGATTTACTAAAATCATTATATGAACAAAAAAATTTACGACTGTTTGTGTTATTTCATGATGTGATCAGTTTTGAATATTTTTTAGGTTTATGGTTTCACATTTATGATGAATTTTTATATTTACTATCTACATATTTTTATTTATTTACATTTTTAATGGACGCTGTTATATTTTTGCTTAGAAAATTATGAACAAGTGGATCAGAAAAAACACGTTGATTAATTAGGTGTTCAATTCTAAAAAAAAATAAATTGGTGTTCAATCGATTTACATGTGCAATCCCACCTTGGTTTCTGACTACATGCTTGGGTTCATCATGATGGACAAGAGATAAAGGAAGATTTTTTTTTTATATTTTTTAAAAAAGCAAGTACAATTTTTATATAATTGTTAATTCATGCTCAAATTCAATTTTTATTAAAATATTATAGTGGCCATATGTAGTTGGGAAGTATATTAAATTAAGTTTAGAAGGTGTTATTTTTTTATTTTTAGTATTTTGCTTGAAATTTTTTATTTTTTATTTTATTTTCAGCTATTTTAAGATTTTATTTCCTTATCAAATTACGTTATTAAATGTTATTTTCAGAATATTTTTCACATGCTAATATCTAAGACTTATTTCTTAGACACAAGAAAAATTACGGTACTATTTGAGTTTTTCAAACCTCTTTTATTTTCTCATTTTAATTTTTTTTAAAAGGTGTTTATTACAGTTTCTGCTTTTGTTTTTAATTATTTTTAATGTGATTTTGACGTAAAAATATATTAAATTGATTCATTCTAATGATTTTAATATGTCGATGTCAAAAACAAAATCTAAATTTTTTTTTTGATGCATTTCCAAACAAAAAGTTATTTTAAAAAGCACTATGCATCATAATTTCAAACATCTTCTAAACAAATCCAATTAACAAAAATAAAAATAAAAATAAAAGATGCATGGTTTACACTATAACCCTCCTTACAAAGCATTATTCATTGTAATAATATTTTTTTTCTTTGATTTTTTAGTCAATGCTTATTTTAAAAAAAAAACTCTTTAATATTATATTTGTTTTTTATTGTGTTATCTCACTCTTATGACATGGATCACAAGTCTGGCGTGTTAACCCGATTGACTCGAGTTTTTTTTCTCTTAAAAACTAACAAAAGATTAGATGTTTATTGGGTACTGATAACGACATTCATTTGATGTAGAAATGGTCTTCCTAAAATGACATTATAAGTCAATGACATAACAATCACCATGAAACTTTGCTAGAGGAAAACACATTTCAAAGGGATGCTTAATGCAACATGTAATGAAGGGAGTTTTTATCAGAGTCAGTTTTGAAGAGGGGATTCTTTTTTGGACCATAACTGCTGTGAAAAGAATGTTAATTGCACTGTCATCATCTATTAATACCCGATGTACTATGTGGTTTGAGATAATGATGGAAATGACTAGAATGTCCACATTTGGAAAAGTCACTCATTCTCCATCTTCAGGAGTAAAAGCTATTGGCTTGTGCCATTGAACCAACGATCTAGTAGTGGTGAGGACTTGTTTCTCATACTTTTTCTTTTTATTGTTAAAATCATCAATGCAGAGGTTCCCCCTAAGATTACATTGATCTCAAGTAAAGCTGTAGGAGATTGACTATGCTCTTCTCTGTTCCGCTCACAACAAAAATCCTTATTTAGAACTTGATGAAGGTAGCCCTTAACTATCAGCCTTTCAATTTTGTTTTTTAAGACATAACAGTCTTCAGTGTCATGTCCTTTGTCTAAGTGAAAAAGACAATACTTTTTATATATGTGTGTACTAGAAGGAGACTTCATTGGCAAAGGACATTGAACAAACTCTTTACCTTTGATGGCTGCAAGGACTTAAACGAGAGAGGTGTTCAATGGAGAAATATGTGCTTCATGATAACCGAAATGTTCCCTAAGCAGTTTCTTCTAACTCATCTTGAGATTGTTGTCTCTTTTGTGATAGCAGTCTCGCTTGGGCGAGCGACCTTGTTTTGGGAACCTTTATGGTTATTTGTCTCTGGTAAAATAAGGAGGATTATGGCTCAATGTGCTTGCCTTCTTTACTCGAATGTGGCTCTTCATGGCTTTTTTTTACCTTTTATAACCTTCTATTTGGTAGGGCGTATAACTCTATCCACAAGATTTTTTTTCCCTCACCCCATTTATAAAGGCTTCTAAAGTTACCGGTTCGATGAAGTCTTTAACCTTAAGCATTTCCTCATTGAATCTCTTAAGATATGCCCTTGTAGACTCATCCTCCGCTTAGGTGATTTCAAAGAGTTCGATGTAACTCTTTTTGATTGGAATACTTGTACTGAAACATGTCATCAACTTGGCACAGAGGTCATTGAAGCTGGCAACTGAACCTGGTTTTAGATTGTTGTATCATGCTTTTACTGAACCTTTGAAGGTCACAAGGAGGATCTTGTATATAACATGGTTGTCGTAAGTAACTAGCTCTAAACTGCTGCGTATATTTTTTATATGTTTTCTAGGATTTATAAGCTCATTATAATTATCTATTGTCATTTTGGTGGTGATGTAGTCTCTAAGTATGTGGGTGTTCAACACATGTCTGGATAGAGGAAAATCTCTGATCCGATGAGGAGTGTAGACATTCTTTTGGATGAGTCCTTCTTCTAGCTATTTGTCACTCCTACACCTATCGGGTTCAGGGGAATTTGAAGTCTCTAGTGTAGGATGGGTATGGACGAACAATTTTTTTCTTACGTTGCCTAGATGGACACCTAGAAAAAGCACTTCATGCCCAAGCATCATAAGAGCGTGTATGCTCATTGAATGGTTCGATGAGCCATGAGGTTGAAGGCCTTCTATTGGATCATTTTATCTGCATTCTCCTGGATAATGTAATCTTTTATGGACACTAGGTGGAGCTTCCTATCGTGGAGGTGAGTGGTGAGATACAACAACTTGTTGAGGAGAAGCTGAGATACGTGGAGGTGGATTTTCTCTCACTTGTTGATTTCCCATGCTTGTTCGGGTAAGAAGCTATATTTGTTTCATGAGTTGTTGAAGGATTGGCTTTACAGGAGATCAGTAACTAGTCCTATTACAAGAGTGTCCCGATTATCTACCATTGATAATGATAATTAGAGAAAAACAGTTAAACGATAAAGTTATATATGACTTTTTAAATGTATTTCCCATAGATGGCGCCTCTAATAATGTCCCAAAATCCAAGATATGTAAATAATATGTTATTTAGTGTTTGAGATAATGGTTAATCAATATGTTTAAGTACTTAGATTTTTTCTTTTTAGTCTAAGGAATTACAGGCTTATGACAAATCTTAAGTACCTGCAAAGACAATCCCAATCGAGGGGACTTAAATATTCTTCAATTTTAAGGTCAGTATATATAGGAAATGCAATAGATGTCTTAAGGCAATAAATGACTTAAAAGAGCCATATATTCAAGGAATAAAAATGTTTGTTCTTGAGTTTTAAGTGGGTTAATGCTCTGAAATCTATAAGAGTTTATTTTATGAGATAAAAAGTTATGAACTCTTAACTGAATGGTTCAAAGGGTATTTATTGGGCCTGACATGTTTGTCAGACCCGCGTTATTTCGGACTTGACTGATTGTCAAGTCCAAACTCTTTAGGTTTGACATGTTTGTCACACCCACACTATCTTGGACTTAGGTGATTGTCAAGTCCTAGTTCTTTGAATCTGTAATGTTTGTCAGACCTACACTATCTTGAACTTAGCTGATAGCCAAACATAAATTTTTAGGATCCGCTAAATCCAAGCTACATTAAATTTGACTGATTATCAAATTTAAATTCTTTAAATATGTTGTTTCTCAAATTCATTTTATTTATTCTTAACAAAATATTTTGAGTCTCCGTAAAATAACTTTTTTTCGAGTGGAAAAAAAAAGAGAGAGGCAAAAACCGGGATCTCCCGGGATTGAAGAAACCGTGACGATGCGGAGTCATGACTGTTTGAGAGACTTGCGCAATTAACCAATGCAGAACATGCTTTTATTCAAGATCTTAACAAAAAGTTCAACCCTGATCAACAGAACCTTTATTCTACACGTTGAACTCTACATTTATTAAAAATCATGATGACATCAAGTGATCTCCGGCAATCCTAACATAGAACAGAAGTCAAAGCAATCCATCAAGCCAACTTATATTTGCTTCGTCATCAACATTTTGCCCACCAGCAAAATTCTCCAAATTCAGGATCTTTGGAACAGTAACAACCAACTGTCCTTCAATACACCTTGCACTCGCCATCTCCGGGCGCACCGTGGCCGGGAGCCGACACCTCCACGTGTCGATTTCAAGTTCATCCATGGAAGGATAATGATCACCGCTGTCTGTTTCTTTAATTACCACGATCTTTGTCAGCCCTGGAAATATCTCAACTACGCGGGCTTGATAATCATCGGGAATGGTTATGTTCTCACTGTTTGCCACGAAACGGAAAGAATCTGGAGTTTCTTGGACCAAAACGTCAGTATCTGAGTGGAATGGAAGTTCCAGTACTCTAGCAAATACGTGAGGGAGTCTTTTTAGCTTCTTTGCGTTTGGGGTGTGGGTGCGAGAAGCATCGTTGTATTGGGTGGTGGTAATGCTTCTCTTCTTTGGAGTTGGGTGGACCTTCATTTGTTGAGAAGTTTTGATAGCAAGAAGAAATTAATTCAGGGTTTCTTGCTCTGAGAAAGTCTTAATGGTGAGAAAATCAAGAATTGGAAAACAAGAAGGGATCTTTGGCAGAGATGGAAGAGCAGAGAAGGTCTTTTTGAAGGCGCTTGCGGTATGGGACCCTTTGGTTGCAGACAAAGATTGAGGACCAGTGAAAGTTTACCACGTGGCTATCTAGCTCTGCCGTTACATAAAACTCCAGAATCAGCGATGAGAGTAGATGTAATTCTGTGGTTCAGATTTTCTACTGTAGCAACAGAATAGTGCAGTGTTAGACTGTAGTCTGTACTCTATTGGACGGAGGAACCAATCTTCGACGTGCTAGTGCTAACCGAGATTAAGGGGTGTTTGTAATAATTTCGCTTCTGTTTTTTTATGTTTTTTTAAAAAACTTTTTATTTTTAAATTAATATTTTTTTTTATGGTTTTGATATGATATTAAAAATAAAAATAAAATTTAAAAAATATTTATTTTGATGTATTTTTATTTTAATAATCACCTTATAAAAAATATGTGTTTGAAATTTAGTAGTTTTTGTAATTATAATTTAAAAATTATAATAAAAAATTATAATTTTTAATAGCATCAGTTGTATATTAATTGAATAAATATTTTTAAATTTATAATCTTAATAAGATAAACTTAGCCTAATAAATTAATGAAATATGTCACAACAGATTTTTGTAGAAATTGAGTTAGGATGGTTTAAAATAAATAGGTAGGTGCGTTAATCATGAGAGTTGTAGCTTAACTAGTTAGGTTCTAGTTTTGTTATGTAGAGGTCACCAGTTTGAGTTTTATAAATTTCAGGGTTATTGGAGATTTATACAATCGTTAATTTCAAGACTCCTGAAATTAATTAAGATGACGCAAGCTTATCCAAATATTTATGTTAATATTATTAATAATAAAAAAAAACTTGCGTTGTAGGTTTGCGGTTTATCTAAACGTTTAAATTGTATTCGCTTTATCCTATCAAAAGTTTTCTTAAATTCACGTTTCCATCCAATCATCCATGTATATACAATTTGCAATTTTCGAATGGATTGTGATCTGTGAGGCTGCTCGGGACAGCGAAGGAAGCTTCCTGCCGCGCCTGATGAAGCCAGTTAGCCAGGAACATCGAAATTTCTGTTGGCTGAATGAATTCGTCCTTATTCATTACTTTTTATATATTCGATTAATATCTCTTTCGTGTTTTGTTACTACATGGTTAATATTATAATACTAAGTGTAATTTAACAAAACAAAATTGCCCTTGTCTAGCAATTGCTAATCAATATATCCACGCACACAAAGATTTTTATTAACTTTTCTTTGAAATTTATAGAAATAGTTATTAACATTTCTTTTAAATTTAGTCTTGATGGTACGTACTACGTGAGTGGATTTGCTTATTGATGGTACACTAGCATGAATTATGAAGGAAAAAAAATCGTGGATGCATAACTCCAAATATAGATTATTGTCTCATATTTAGGAAAAAAAAATTAATCTTCATGTATAAAAGTTAGGGGTGATTATTTTCGGTTCGATTTGATTTTTATAAAAAAAAAGTAACCAAACCAAATTTTTTTTAAAAAAAAAAACGAAACCGGTTCAAACTGACCGGTTTCGGTTCGGTTCGGTTCTGTTTTTTTTACAAAAACCAGTTTGGCTCGGTTTTGGCTCATTTTTTTTTTATTTTGGCTCGGTTTTTTCTGTTTGGCTCGGTTTTTTCTGATTTTTTCAGTTTAGATTCGATTCGGTTTTTTCGGTTTCAGACTTATAAAACCGAAACCGAACTGGTCGGTTTTTTAAAATTTTAATCGGTTTAATCGTTTTTTTTTTCACGGTTCGGTTTTTTCAGTTATTTTTTTTCCAGTTTTCTCAGTTTAATCAGTTTTCTCGGTTTTTTTGTTCACCCATAATAAAAATTGATTCTCGATATGTTTTTTTAAGTAAACACCTCAATATGTAATTGTATAGGATTTTATAAGATGAGAAAAATATTATCAATAGTTATATAGACTATTTTATATTCTAATATTTAAAAAAAAACAAAATACATGTAAAATCACTGTTGATCATTTGGAGTTAAAAAAAAAAAAAACTAAGAAAAAAGTATGTGGGCGCATGTATGTTCGGGCTTGTAAACCCATGCTCAAAAGTTGGATCCGTGTGTGTGGGCACGTCATGCTTTGAAGCCCAATTCGCAAGCCCAACTGGAAGGCATTTGTCAATCTCTGTCGTTGGACGAGGAGAAAGACCAGCCTTGTTCCGTTCTGGTGACTGCACCGATAGCTCGGTGTTAAAAAGTCCGGCTGGCTGTCATGGCCCGTAGAATTTTTTTATCTAGCCGACCCATTTCTCTTCCTGTTTTTTTTTTTTTTCCTACTCAAACTAATAGAATGCTAAGATGATTAGAAATAAAGAAGTTTTTTATAAATGATAAATCAACTATCATGGATCCCTTAAATTATTTAAAAATTAATGATAATACGAGAGCTAAATTATAAATCGTTTAAATCTTATTATATTTCAATTCAATTCTCACTAATAAAACTCTGAAATAATGTAATATTGATTTAAAAAATAAATAAGAGTTGATCATTAAAATTGAATGTAATATAAAATAAATTTAAATCATCCAATTATTAATACGATAATAAATAAATAAATAATACTTATTTATAAATAAGCGATAAATCAAAATCTACCCAACTGGACATCCTACTAATTTATTTATATTCTCGTGCATTTTCCACTCTCCTCGTCTCAACTCTCAACTAAAATAAAGGAGTGAAAGTAGCTGATACATGCACGAAGTATTCCAGGCCTTCTGCCTCCCATGCTGTGATGCATGAGTGGATAAAATTCGATTTGGAAATCAAGAAAGTGGCTCAACTAGTTCCTTCCAGATAAAGAATCAAGATATATTCTTTATATTTGTTGGAAATTCATCACGTCTGGACCACGCTGGACAGATGAAATTTCTCATTGAAGGCAATTTGATGGTTTTCTGGGGAACCGGAATCTGGCATCTTAAAGCAAGGGTGTGTTCGGCATCCCTTTCGGCGTGCAATCTTGAAGATGAATCAAAACGTTCTTCTTGGACTTGCTTTCCAAGGCCACCAAGCAAAGAACCTCCTCACTGGCCTCTCTTTATTCTTTACCAACTTTTTATCAACCGGCTGCCTGCAACGGAAGGAACCAGGTCTAGTCCCCCGGAAACAGACACCTGGAAGTGGGGACATGGATTGCGTTCGGAGTCCAAGCCCATGGCTATTGCCACTATGCACCCACTAACCTTTTTATCTCTATCCTCTTGTCCTGATGCTCGGGGACCAACTCGATCTTGGGCATGGCTTTTGTGGGTCCCAACACATGCGCTCTTTTCCTTTACATATATGCCCGGGCGATATATTTTTTTGGGATAATTTAATATTGGGAGGGTAAAATGGCTGAAATATCCTTCTTTCAGGGGACGCCGAAAGGGAGTTGATATACTTTACTTTCCTCGTCTTCGGTCAAAAAGTTTTTGTTCTCTACTATTCGTATTTTTTATTTTTAATATAAGTATTCGAGTAAATTTATATATCTTGATTAATTTTATAAGTTCTAAAATTAATGATTATATAAGCCTGGTTAAGAATTTAAATGATCAAGATGATAAAACTTTTATCTTATTGAATCTGAGAGTTGATCTTTAAATAGCCTTTACAGTAATAAAAATATAAAAAATATGCAGCCCACATAATAGCTTTCTAGACGTGTGGTATACTAGCAAATGAACATGTCAAAAAACAACAAACTATCTCTTAACAATAGGGATTTATTAAACATATTTTAATCATAATACAACTACTTTTAACAAGCCTCTAATAGCCCTGAAATTTATAAAACTCAAATTGATAATCTCTAAAGAGCAAACCTATAATCTATAAGTTAAACTACACCCCTCATGATTTTATGAATTTGAATTCTTGCACGCAAGGGAGGTGCAAATTCTCAGCACGTTTACAAAACAATGCATTTATTATTTTCTGCTTGTTGAATCATTTCACACTTCTATTTTTAAATACATTGAAGAATTATATATAAAAATTAAAATGAGAGATCCATTGGCTTAAAGAAGATAAACATGAAAGATAATTGTTAAAAAAACAATAACAAAGCAAATATAAGAAACCAGTATGTTATTTTTATTTTCTTATCTTATAAAATAAAACAAATTATTTCGTAATTGTTAAAATAGCATTAACGTGATAGATATATTATTGTGATTTGAAGCAAAGTTAACACCGGAATAAAAATCACATCACAAAGTTAATTAACTAATAAATCTCAAGTATCAAGAAGATTGCTTTCTACTTTTTAAATAATATATTATAAGTCAAATCTAATATCTTCCATTCAACATCATATTTTTATATTTTTATGCGGATTAAACAACTCTTGTGTTTGATTCCAAAACTAAAATTAAAAGTAAAAATAATTGAAAGATTGTATTTAATTTGGTTAATGTCTCATGATAAATAAATATTAAAAAAACAAAAATAGGTATAAAATAAATAATAAATTTAAAATAAATTGTTAAGTTTTAATATATATATATATATATCACCACCGTCTCTTATTATTTATTCATGCAACTAAATTAAAAAACCTTGCAAGA
>Ga0307515_10013055_pt1 | contig 15560 bp, 2 predicted proteins | sample 17_EM_MG_FD_194513 | JGI IMG/M metagenome (GOLD analysis project Ga0307515, IMG submission 194513) | Populus trichocarpa ectomycorrhiza microbial communities from riparian zone in the Pacific Northwest, United States - 17_EM | ecosystem: Host-associated > Plants > Roots > Unclassified | place... | reverse complement strand
AGAGTATCCCGTATATTTCTCAGCTCTTAAACATAATACGTGTAGTAACTAGAGTCCATTATATATTAAGAAAGAGGTAATTGAAAATTGAATGCCAAAGCAATAAACTATCCCCTATTAGGGGGAGAAGCCAAAATTACAAAGGAAAATGCTAAGTCTTAGCCCGCATTAACATTCTTTATAACCCCTTTCCACAAGTTTACGTAAATACCTAAACTACTTCTACTCTAGTTAAAACTTAATCTAGAAAACCTTATAGATAAAATAATACCTTCGGACTCCAGTTAACAGATAGAATCACGATTTTCAGAGTCCCCGCGTTTAGCTCATGTTTTGCGGTCAGGTAGACTAGTTGACTTATTAGATATAATAGTGTTGTAAAATTTCCTACAATATTTCTAAAAATATGTCTAAGCCTTTAAATACAGCTAAGTAGTTACTAAGATAAACACTCAGACATGTAAATTCGTATTAGTACATAGCCGAACACCCTATATACTAAATCGGGTAAGCAGCTTGCCAACTAGCCTACTAACTCCCCTTACTTACCTCTATACCTTACAACCTCTATCTTATAGCCTGCATAACTAATTATACTAAAGCCTATTAGAAGCCCTACTAGAGCGAAAACGCTACCTAAAAGGGAGGTTGTTAGCTATAATATACAGAGATAAAAAATCTCCCTAACAGTATATATAATGCTTATCTGCTATAAGCTTTATATCAGTGGCTTAACAAAGTAAAGCACTACTCTACTATCTTTGTAATGGGACTTATAAAACCATACTCTTCGTATATAGACAAGCTAAATAATTGCAAGCACTTACTTAACTAGGATAGTATAGAGTAGTTCCGTTTCTATATTCCAACTTGCCCTAGAAGATTATATTAGTCTTTCCATTCTACTTAGCCTCTTTAAATCTATATAATAGATATACTTTATACCAGTAATGTAATTATTTAGCATCTTCCTTTCTACTTTTGTCTAAGCCTAATTAACCTCTTCTATAAGTTTTTACCATAGTTAACTTTAAAGAAGCCCTTGCAATAGCCTAGCTTGCTATCTATATTCCTACACTTATCTACGCAATCTTTATTATCTTCTAACACAGCTTTAATAAGTAGGTCGGCTGGAGATTTCTTAGAATCCTATATCTAGTCTAAATTGTTAGGTCCTACTTTAAAATTACTGCAATACACTATCTAGACAATAAAACTAATATAAAATAGTTAGCTATCTTATAGTCTATAGGCATATCTCTACTGCTATTAATAGCTTTAAGATTATTAAAATAACTATAAACAATTCCTCTTCCTAGAAATGGATAGGGATTTTAAATTATTAAAAATGCTAACTAGACCTAATTTAACAGAATTAATAAAACATTAATATACATTCTCCCTAATTTAGATTATTAGATACTACTTATATTATTTAGTATCTTAAAAAAAATTATAAGTACTATATCCACTTACTCCTGGCCCCTACTAACTACTGCTTATATTCTACTAAAGCCTACCACTTTATTAAACCTAGTACTGCAGTTACTTACCATAGCCGTATTATCTAAATTATCTACTTTCTTACCGCTATTGCATTTGTTTTTTGTATTTTTAGCGGTAGTAAAGAGGCTTCCGCTAACCCATCTAAATAAAAATCTAGCAAAACTAAAATCCAAGTCAGCATTATTATGTTTGTTTTTATCTATATTAGACTTTTCCTCTTTACCATAATTATAGTCCATAATTTCAACAAAATCCCCTATGGTAAATGCTAGATATTTATTACTATTATACTCTTACTGCCCTTCCTTATTATATATATCCTATATAGTATCCTAAGCTAGTTTAGTAATAGCAAGACGTTTAGTATAATAAACTCCTAAATCTAGGCAAGAGTTCTAATATCTATTATTAAGGAGTTTGTTATTATTATTATATTTACTATTATTAGTCTTACAATTCCTAAGTTTTTGGACAATATAGCGTGTATATAAGGGGATCTTGTAGATAGGGGGCTATAAGGACACGATTGGAACAGGATAGATTGGTAAGAGAGACAAATCCTTAAGGAGGTAAGGCCTCTGGGATTGTGGAGACTATATACTACGGGCACATGCCTTCGGCACGTGACCGGCGACCATCCAAGGGGCGTCCGGGGGTTGTCCTAAGGGCAACCCGAAGTGTCCGCAATAATATCCCTTATATTACCCCCCCCCTTCTTACGGTTGGCCCCTAATCGCCATTACCTTATAATAGGGAGATTATAAGGGCTTGTCCCGGAAGAGGTTCGGAGAGATATTAAAGAGGTGTTAGTATACCGCTATATATCATCTATCTATCTAACCCCTGCTTTAAACTCCTAAAAAACCTTAATGAGGAAAAAACATAACTAGAGAAAAGATGTAAGGATTGCCAGGAGACCTATTAGAAGCTTACTAGAAGCATACTAGTAACTACCTAGGCTAATATAGGGATTTTTATGCAACTCTACTTCTAAGCCTTTATGCCGGTCTGTAATTAATTACAAGTATTATAGGTAATTTAGTGTTCCAGTATAGTTCCGTAGAACCTTTAGTATAGGATTTAACGTATAAAGCCTTGGCTTGCCGTCGTCTTTAACTGCTAAGATGTGGTCTATAATCTTTTCTTATAATCCTTTTCTTATAATTCCCTGCGTCACTAACACATTGCTCTTATATTTGCCCTTAGGCTATTAAATGCGGTTAAGGTATTAATTAGTTAGTTAAAAAGACTTGTCTCTTAAGATTTAATATATATAGTTTCAAATCTAGTAGTCCTGTGCCGTATATTTGGCGTAGCTCTACTACCTAGCAAATAGGGACATTTCGCGATAGCAATTATAGCTATTGTGCGATTGTTAAGAACGTCTATGATATTATTCTTTAATACTATAGTATCGTTTTAGGTCTAATTTAACCTATATATGTCTTTGATTTGACGTCTTAATTGCCTTCCCCTGGCCGCGTAGTTAGTTTTTATAAGGAAGTAATAGTTAAATAACTTATATGCGTATTTCCTTTCTTCTAAATAGCGCTATTGTAACGGAGTTATATTAGTAAGGTTGCGGCTATTTACTAAAAGGGTATTAGATAGTGAAGTATAAAGACACTTTGCTTATTAAGCTTAATCCTTTTCCTTAACACCTTACTTCCCATCATTAACCTTCGTCCAATTTAGACGTATCTTTAATATATTATTAAGATTTTCTTCTTTTTTATTATTAATTTAATATACCTCTTTGTTCTCCTACTAACTACTCTTTTAAGTAAATTCTACAGCGTATTTTAGCCTTGCCTTTATATATAAAACCCTAACCCCCGCTAACCCGCAACTAGTGCTAGTCCTACCTAAATGATTTTGCCTATACGTCTTCGAAAGACCAGAAATCTAATAATAGGATTTTGGAGGCTTGTAATAAGACACACTACGTTAGATCTAATACCTTTAGTCCTTATAATTAATGCATACGTACCAAAAGCAGTAGTTATATTAAGGTAAGCTTTTCTATCCTTAATAGATTTCTATTACTGACTTTAATAGCCTAGGCCTAAGTAGCGACGTTCCTTCAATGTCCTTAACTACTATATCGCCCGGGCTCTCTCCTATTTAAGCGCTAATACTAAATATCTAGGTCGAATTCAAGACTATACTATAGCCATCTACACCGCCTATAATTTCTAGTAAGCTAGCTAGCAACGCCTAATATAAGAGCAAGGTTAGTATACTAAGGATAGGGTAAGAAATAGGGGTAATGAGAAGAAGGTTACTGTCTACTATAAGAAAAAGTTCGCGCATACGCGTTAAGTTTTAAAAGAGTATAATATAATACGGTATTAGGTAGGTTACCCTTTAGGTACCTAGCGGATAGGTAACTAATAGTTGCTATAGTAAGGTCTCGGTGGTTCTGGACTATACTAGCTAGCTAACGTCTCTATTTATTCTGGGCTTAAGCATATCTTTATTAACTATAAGCTTACGCCGTAAGAGCTTCGTTAGTATTAGTTTGGACCTAATATTAGTATTAAGCGTTTAAGAGTCTCTACTCTAGCTACACCTTATTATCCTACCCCTATTTTTATACCTACTTATACGCCTACCAAGGCATCTAGATCCTATTCTTATTAGCCATCACTTAGTAGCCTAATAGATACTAATCCTACTACTAATAATAATAAGGCGTAGTGGCTTTTTAGATTGGGCATTTATAGTTTAGACTTTTAGAATTCGTTCTTATATATAGTAGCAATCGAGGACCTTAATTAGGTGCTTGGAAAGGCCTTATAAGGCTTTTAGAAAGGGCTTAAAAGCCCTAGAAATAATATTCTTAGTATAAATTAATAAATAGGAATGCAATTCTAGCAAAATGCCCTATTAACTCTATACTATATACGTGAAAAGGCTAAGGACCCGTCCTGCCTTAGGCTGTAGCCCTATCCCTATAGTTTCTAAAGCCTATTTATTCCATATCTAATTTAACCTATTTACTCTTTTCGCGAGCTTTCTTCATAGGTCGCGATAACACTATAGTATTAAAGCGCTTTCTGTGACTTATAGATTGTAAACCTTAGTCCCAATATTCTTTTAGAATATTTTTATAATAATTAAGATAATCCTCTAGTTTCTATATAGAGTTCTTAGCGGGCTAGCCTAGCCATTTAACTTCAAATTAAAGCTTGTTCTTAACAGACTTATAGCGTAGTATAGCTTCAACCTTATACCACTCGCCTACTACCTTAGGGTGTTTAATTAGGCCTAGACGGAAGTTCTTTTTTGGCGGTAGTCTATACTATAGCTCTAGTAGGTTTACGTAAAACACTAGATATATATAGGCTATAGATAAGGGTAGCTAGAGACAATAGGCTAGCTTACTAATTCGTTCCTTAACTTAGAAGGGACCTAGGTATCTTATATTAAGCTTCTTTAATAGTCAATAGGTCTTAATATTCGTTAAACGTAATAGAACCTCATCGCCTACTCTAAAATGCTTATCCTAGTGCTTACAGTTATATTAAAGTCTCTACTACTCTTAGGCATCTTATAGGCTCTGCTTCGCATACTTCTATTACTCCTCCTATTCCTAGAGGTATCCTTATACTCTTTAGTAGATGTCCTTAAACTTTCTAGTAGGATTCTATAACTAATTATACGGCCTTAGCTAGTAATTATCGGGTATACTATTAAACCTAAATAATCAAACGCTATAGGTAATCTGGATTGGTGTATACTTATATAATATATATTACTTTAAATTATAAGCGTACTCCGCGTACGGAAGTAGCTTACACCAGTTGTCTTGCTAGTAGTTTAAATACATCCGTAGGTAAGACTCCAGTTTCTAGTTCTAGCGTTTTGTTTGCCTATCCATCTATAAATAGAAAGCCGTACTATAACGGTGGTCTATCTTTAAATAAAAGCATAGATCTAACTAGTACTGACTTATAAAGACGCTGCCCCTATTAGTAATAATAGAGTGCGGCTAATTTACTTTAAGAAAGTATTTTTCCTTAATTAAGTTGGCGAGCTTTTATATATTAATCGTCTTATTAACAGGAAGGTATTAGACGTATTTTAAAAACCTATTAATAAGTACAAGGACCGAATTATATATTCGTCCTTAGCTATCTTTAGATGGCGGAAGATCCATAATAAAGTCTATGGCATAATATCGCCATAGCTTACTAGTAGGGGGAACTAATTTAAATAGACCCTATGGCTTATACCTGCGGATCTTATATACTTAATACTTCTTATAATGGCTAATATACTCCTTTACTTCCTAATTAAGCCTTAGCTAATAGTATTTACGTTAAAGTAATTCTACTGTTTTTGCTTAACCATAGTGGCCGCCTAAAGGATTATCGTAATTCTTTATAAGAATCTTCTGTTGTAGATTTACTTTTTATAGCACCCAAACCTTACTACCTCTACGCAGTAGGCCTATTGGGTCTAGTTCCCAATAGTAGCGCCTAGTAGCTTCCTTTTTGTTACGTTTCCGGTCTACTTCCGCATTAAGGATAGTATAAAAAGCGTCCCTCCGTTACACCTTACGGATGAGGTCCGTTAACCTTTCAAATAGTTCCTAAGTAAAAGCTGTTTTATCCTATACTACTCTAAGTATAAGACTAGATAGTACCATAGATCTTATAACTCTTTAATACGCATACGTTAGGAAGGCCGCTATAAGGTTGAAGTCCTTTAGTTATTATAGGGCTCCGAGTTCCGATTACTCTATAGCTTCACTATTGGTTTAAGGGGATAGCTTAGCAATTAGGGATAGTGTATTACTAGGTTCTAAGAATATATTAGGGACGTCCTGTTTAGGTATATTCGGACCCTTATTGGCAACGGACTAGGTACTAGCCAGAACGTCAATAAAAACCAATAGGGCTTATATTACCTAAGACTTGGTGCATAGAGCTATAGGTACTTAAGCATCCTATATTTAGAGCTTATTCTATAATATAGGGAGTAAGATATCTATTATCTGTTTTCCTTCTCCCGTTTTAAAGCCTTTAGTATAGTCTAGCCGTTATAACAGTCCATTAGTAGGGTTGTTTTCCCCTAGCTTATATTTAATCTTAAAATTAAATCGCGTAAGCTCCTCTACCTATCTAGCTTATTAAGGTATAAGCTCCTTTATAGTTATAAAGTAGCGTAGATTATAGTGATCTAAGAATATACGAGTGGTATAACTCGCATGCTTAAGGTAGTATCGCCACTATTTAAAGCAGTTAACTATAGCCAGCAGTTCCTTATCGTGGGTATAATACCTAACTTTAGGTCCCTGGAATTTTCTATTATAAAATACTACTAGTCTCTAATGGAGCTAGGTAGCGTCCAAATGCCTATTAGGTTGCAGTGGGATACCAGTAAAGGCAAAATTCGATATATTAGTAATCATCATTAATGGCTAATCTAGGTTAAAATGCCGCAGTAATAGAGCTTTTATAAACTTTGCGCGAAGTTCCTAAAAAGCCTCCTAAACCTTTCTAGGCTATAACTATAGCTTATACCATTTAGTTAGTCCCTTTTTAGTTTTCTTCCTTGCCGCCTTTAAGCTTTTTACTCCTTAGGTTGGGTCTTGGGAAGCTTCCGTAATATAGTTAAATAGGTATTAGGCGACGTCCGAGTAGTTAAAGATAAAGCGCCTATAGAAATTGGCAAAGCCTAGGAACACTTAAACATCCTAATAGCTCTTTAGCTCCGGCCACTTTTAGATCGCCTACACCCGTATTAGGTCTATAACTACACCTATAGGCGTTACGATATAACCTAGGAACTCGACCTGCTTGGTGTTAAAGACATACTTTAATACCTTGGCGTAGAGGCCCTAATTATCTAAACGTTCCAGCACTTCGCGGACGTGTTACTTATGTTAATCTTCGTCTTCTAAGTAGATTAAGATGTTATCTAAATAGATGACGTATATACGGTCGACTAGTCCCCCTAAGGCTCTGTAAATATACAATTGGAATATTATAGGCGCATTAGCTAGCCTAAAAGGCATCACTAGATACTTAAAGTGGCCGTATTAGGTCTTAAAAGCGGTCTTCCACTTATCCCCTTCTTTGATACGGAGCCTATAGTAGGCGTCTTGTAGATCCAGCTTTGTGAAGATCTTCGCCCTGGATAGTTAATCTAGCATTTCACTAACTAGTAGTAGCGGGTAACGGTTCTTAATTATAATCTTGTTAAGGCCACAATAGTCTATATATAGCCTTATAGTTCTATCTAGTTTTAAGACGAAGAGGATCGGTACGCCTGACGGCGACTTACTAGGCCGGATCCACCCCTTTTTTAGTGACCTATTAAGGTACTCCTATAGGATCTTAAGCTCTTTACGCGAGAGGTTGTAGATAGGAAGGTTTGGCGATTATTTACCTTCTTCTAGATTAATTATATAATCGTACTCCGAGTTTTATAGTAGGACTTTAGCTCTCCTGCCCGAAAATACCCTTAGTAAGTCCCTTAGGCCTGCTAGAATATTTGACAAATTGGGGTCGCGTTTGTCCTCCGCGTCATCATCGGGTAGGTCCCGGAGCTCCCTCAGGATACTCGCGGGCAGCGTTATGCGCTATAGTGGTTGCTCGTACATAGTTGCCACCGTACGTTAAACCGTTATATACGGTAGCCAATAAAGGGTAGGGAATTCTTTAACGCAACGTTTAAGGTATTAAAGCATACTCTTTGCGTATTGCTTGAGCCAGAGTAACCCGTGGTAGTTAAAGTATCTTATAAGATCTTTAAGATCGCCGCCTCCCTATAATGTCTTTATAACTTGTCCGGCAGTTCCCTATAAGGTCTCCGTTATAGAGGGGTTATTACCTATACTAGGCTTTATACCTATTTTGCTATTAAATAGGGGTTAGATCTAATACTCCTTTAGGTATAGAGCGTATACTATTTTACCTAGGGCTATATTCTCTAGGATGTCCTTTAGGCTTATTAGTAATATACACCCTTCTAAATCTTTATTATTCTACTATTTAAAGGCTTTAGTCTTAAAGCGTATCTTAGGATCTGCTTCCGCTAGCTAAGGGTATCTAAGGATAAGGTCATAACCTATAAGGAGTCTTAAGCTCCTCGCCCTTCCTCATTCTAATCAACAAGCTTTATTAACCAACATCACTATAACCTACTCGAGTAGTCGTTATTGGTAAGTCACCCTGTGTGACTAACAGAGAGAGAACTATCTAAGGTAAGGATAAAGGCTTATAAAATATATAACCTAACTTCTATAAAATACTGGGTATGTTAGTACATTAGTATGTTAGTATGTTGCGTTCCCAAGTTCTTATATACTTACATACTGAGATCTTCTATATAACTTGCTTACTCTTTATCCCATAGTTTGATCGGTTTAAACACCTACGCTGTAGTACTTTGTACCTCCGCTATCTCTCCTAGTAGCAAATCTACTATCCTATATATAAGGTCTGTAACAGAGGCTGCCGCAGCTATACTGGCATTAGCTGCTAATTCTTTAGTATGCTAAAAGTCCTAAGCCGTAGCATAGTGCCATCTGTAAGCAACTGCGTAAAAGGCTGGCAAAGAAGTAGGTTTAATATTAGGCTATTATTTAGGTCTAGAATAGGCCAGAATAAAGCTAAAAAGCCTTAGATCTCTAGGGGTGGACTATATTGCAAAAAGAAGACTAAGCTGCCTTATAGCTAGCTTATAGGAAGAAGGCTAGGGGGCGTTTCCAGTAGTAGGCTGGGCTGTCTTATATATTAGGAGGGGGCTGGGGTTCCTTTAATATAAACGCCTTATATTTTGTCTAATTTCCTATAGGGTCTTATATTTAACTTACTGCTAAGAAGCTTAAGGGTTAGTTATCTGCTGCCTATAATAAGCTCTAAACCTTATATAATTAATAGGATTATATCCTAGTTAAGTTCTATTAGCTTTATAAGGAGGAGTCCTAGTTGCTTAATACTAGACTGGCAGCTTATACTTAATTAACCCATCTTAAAAAGATTTGTAAAAGGATATATTTTAAAGAATACTGTTTTATAGAATAGGGTCTGTGTAAGCTAGAGGTTAAGGAGGCCAAAATAGATTCTAATTTAATATTTGCGAGAATAACTTATATATTAGGGGTGGAGTTTCCTACTTTAGTGGTTTATTAATTGCCTTTAACTAATCTATTTACTTTTAACCTGTCTTTTTCTTAACTACCTAACCTACTCTTTTATAATAATTTTTAACCTTCTTTATTGTATTTTTAAGATTCTCTTCTAGTTCCTAGGTAATCTTTTTATAACCTATCCATTTAACCTTATACATAACTACTTATCCACTTCTTTATAATTTATAATTTTCTATATATCCTACTTATTTTCTTTTAACCTTTATATATTTCCATTTTGTATACTAGAGGTTTAACATTTTTATATACTGGTTTTAGCATTATAATATACTATACTGGGTAGATTTTTATTTTTACTAGTAGGTCTAATTTATATATAAGGTTTAAGACTTTGGCTAAGATCTTAAATAGTCCTAATTTAATATAATCTAACTTCTTGCTTATTACGGGACACTCCCATAACACCTTATACACATCTACCTGTTTCTACCGACTTAATAACTAGAAACCGACTACGAGATGGCAATCTAACGGCAATCTACCGCATTCTGCTATATTCTGCTATATTCCGCTAAGTTCCACCAAATCCTACTAAGTTCTACTAAGACCACTACCTAAATCCTATTCTACTCCGTATATATATTAACTAAGCAACCAAGTTAACAATATATACCCTTTTTTCCCGTTTTCCTACCTTCTTTTCTTACATAACGTTTTAACCTTATTATATAGTTTATATATATAGCTTAATAATATCTACTTCACTATATATTAATATCGTTTGTACTTACTCTATAACACTATATTGCGTTAACTTTATATACTACCTCTAAAATATAGAACAACCCTAAAGCCCCCGTGACGGCCGCTAGCATTATAACCGCACTTTAAGAATAGTTAGTAGAAATACAGAAGTCTTTTATAGACGCCCTTATATAGAACTAAGCTACTTTAAATTAACAATAAGCCGAATAAGAAGCACGACACCGGTAATTAATTAAGGACCTTTAAGAAGAAATCCGTACTCTTAAGATGCCTACATTAGGGCCTTAAGACTAAATACTATTTCTAAAGATAAATACGCGGAATATAAGCCCTAAACCTATAGCAGCTATTTACCCTAAACTAATAACTGTACTATAATAATCTAAATAGTTACTTAATCCCCTAGTATTCACTAATAAATAACAAAAGCTCTAATTATTCCTAAGCTAGCTTAAAAATAAGCTAACTAATTCCTAACTAAAGCTAACCGACTTTATTACGCCCTAAGTTAACTAGGAGAAGAGGTAGCTAACCTTATTAAACCTCTCTAGCCGAACTTAGTATAAAGCCTAGTTATACTTCTTAAAGCTATATATAGTAGCCCAAACCGCTAAGCTACTGCTTAGAGAAAGATAAATTATTGTAATGGGACTAGCCTAGTTACAGCAGGAACGTCTTAGTGAAATACTTAATAGATAAATTCCGACGCTTTGACCAAATTCTGCCGAATTCTACTAGCTTAATTGACTTCTGCTAAGTTCTACTAGATTAATTGAATTTTACTAAAGACCGTTAAAGACCACGTGAGTATATGCGTACGCATCGACCACTAAGACCCCTAACTATTTATTTATGAGATTCTCTTATTATTCCTTTCTCTTCCTTATATAACGTCTTGTTCCTAGCAAGAGCTATATACCCTTAGATTTAGATAGAATTTATATTATTCCTTTAAATCTTCCCTAAAGCCTCTTTACGCCCTTATATTACGTTACGTTAAAATAACTACTATTAAAATAGTAAATAAACTTAAATCCGCCACGTTAACTATTATAGCCCTAGTTAGGGAACAAATAACTATAATATAATAGTCTTTTATAGATGCCTTAGCCTAGCAACAAGCTATACTAGAAGCCTAGCATTAGCAATTAATTAAAGCAATATGCAAAGAACTCTATAATGCTAAAGTACTTACGTTAGAGACCCTAGTACCAATACCCTCTATAAATAAGATTAAAATAACTATATTTAAGCCTAAACCATTAAACGCGAACCCTAAACTAGTAATAGTAGCTTAACCTATACCTATAACGAACTAAGTACCTACTATAAAAATTGAAAAGCTCCCTAACCCTCTAATATTTAATAGAAATTAAAATAACCTACGTCCTTTTATAACTAAGCTCCGTCTTAAACTTTTAATAAATTATAACTAATACCCTACTAAAGCTAGTAAGGTTAGCTATAGAATATCTTATTTAAGTAAAGATGCTATATAAACTATAGACCCGTTCTTCCGTAATAGTATCTTTATTAATTTTAAAACCCTTATCTCTCTGCTAGAATAAATATATAATAACGCTAGCCGTAAATATATAGCTATTACTAAGCTTAAAACCCTATAATAACAGAACTAAGACTTTTATAGCTTCTTCTTAGAATTTTTAGGCCTTATTAGTAAACTAGATTAGAATAAAGCCGCCAAAGTTGCTACCCTTTAATAAGCTATTTTAGACAAAATTAGAGCCTAGTTAGTAGGTAGGGATCTACTAAAAGACTTAGCTAGATTTGCTATAATATATTAACAAATTAATAAGGATCTCTAATATAATAAACAGACTCGTTTTTTAAGACTAACTATACCTCGTATCTAAAGCTCTACGAAACCAATATATACCCTAAAGCGCGATTTGTCTCTAAGACCTAAAAGCCCTATATATAACTGTCGGAATGTATAGACAGAGGTTATATTGTCTCTGATTAGTCACCCTTATAGTGACTCATCAGCCCCCTACTTAGGCACTGCGATCCTTACGATCCTTTGCTTTTATAATCAATGAAGAGAACAAACATTAACAATTATCATACTATCTACGAACCGTAGCTACGTGATATCCCCTTGTGTAACTAACAATAACCCTATAGACCTTAACGCTACTTAATCCTATATACCCCTAGGAACTAATAAATAAAGAACTTAAGCCGTAAATAGAGAATGCTTTGGATGCGGTAGAAAAGGACATATTTAAAAATATTACCAAACTTACCCTTTTAAAAAGGTTCGCTGTAGTTCCTCCTAATTATTAAGTTATATTCGTTCCTTAAATTATACTCGCTCCTAACTTATACCCATTCCCTAGCTTATACCCACTCTATAAATTATACCCAGTCGCTATAAAGTATCTCGCCTTTAACTAACTTAGGGAATAAATTGTCCTAGGGCTAAGTTGTACCTTAGGATAAGAAGTAGAAGAGTATAAGTATCTAGGCTCTTCTAGCACTAATATATAATATAACTCCCTTAATATACTTAGTAAAATTTAAATACTTAGAAAATAGAAGGAAGTATATATCCTAATAGATAGCAGAGCTACTAGTATAGGCTTTATTAATACAAACTACGTAAAAATATAACACCTAAATTTAAAACAACTTAATTAGCTATAAGGCCTATAAGGCTTTAATAGTAAACCCTTAATATATAGTAAAATAACGTACTATACTCTTATAAAGCTATAGATAGGCAAATACCTTAAATATATCCCCCTATTTATAACCCCCTTAAAGTAATATAAGATAATACTTAGATATAAATAGTTAAAGCAATATAACCCTTTAATTAGTTAGGTAAAAGAAATACTAAAGTTCTATATAACCTACTACTAACGTAGTTTATAAGCGAGTGGTCCGTACAAGCGAGCGGCCCACTTTAAAACTCACTAAAAATTAGGAAATTCACACCTTAATATCTTAACAACTACTTAATAATAAATTCTAATAATTTGGATTTAGACTTTCATATATGCTTTATAGCTTTTATTAAAGCTATATAATAAATAGTTTAATAGTTTTTAAGATATAGTAAGATATAGTAATTTGGCTCTATTTTAGCCTCTAAATCGCTATATTTTAAAAACTATTAAACTATTTATTATATGGCTTTAATAGAAGCTCTAAAGTATATATAAAAGTCTAAATCCAAATTATTAGAATTTATTATTAAGTAGTTGTTAAGATATTAAGGTGTGAATTTCCTAATTTTTGGTAAGTTTTAAGGTTGGCCGCTCGCTTATATAGACCACTCGCTTATAAACTACGTTAAAGCTATTACTTAAAATACTACTCGCCCTATAAATATATATAGGATTATTTAAATTTAATATAATATAAACTACCTTTATTATAAACCTTAAACTAATAGGATAAAGCTATAACTGCTAATTATAGTAAAGAATGCGAAGATAATATATTAAAACCTATTATGTTATAATATTTAATTACGCTATTACGGCTCCCGTTAGGGTCCATATAGCGGGTCTATATGGGTATATATATATATATATAAGAGGGGAACCGTACCGCTGGGGCCGGATAAAACCTCTCCTTCTCTTGTTATACGGCCTATATAGCCTCTCTTCTAATTAGTAACTGCTAAGCATAAGTAGACGTCTCTTTAAGGCGCTATAGAAAAGCCATCTTAATGCATACTCCTAGGTCTATTTAGTGGGGTATATAGCTAGGGCCTAGGTTCCGTTCCTAGCTACTCTAGTTATTTAGGTAGGGCGTAAGCCGGTGGCCTATAAGGCTAGTAATAGTGTAGAAGGTTCCGTTGTTTGCATCTGCGTTAATATACGTAGCTCTATACCTTACCAAGTTTTATTAAGTTTTATTAAGTTCTGTTAAGATGTTAACCTCTACTAAATTCTACTAAGCTAGAATACATATACATTATAGAGCTACGAGAGTTACTATATATAGCAAGTTTGGCCAAACTACTTTCCTAGTTCCTTGCCACAGTTAATATAGCAGCTAGTAGGCAAAACCAGCTCCTACCTATATACACCTGATTTGCTCCATAAGCCTATCCTTATAGCCTACCCCTACCTAAATAAACCGACACGCGCGTCCGTCCTTTCGAGCTATATAGACAGTGTCGTTAACAAGGTATTAATCCTTCCTCTAAAATAGGTCTACTAGGAGTTAGAGCCTAGTAAAGGGGTAAGATTCCTAGAGTCGTCTATCGCTGCCATTGTATACTACGCCCCACAGCCGTTAAGCTGCTTCGCGTTACCTATAACGCTTTAGCGACGATAGGCCGACCGTGTCTTGTAGACGTGGGCCTATAATAACTTAACGCCGCGTAGCTATCGTCCCTTAGCCATCCACTAACCAAACTTATTGTCCTTACGCCTTAACTAATACCTATCCATCTTTATCCGTTTCTCTACCTCCACTAGGTTCGTTCCTAGCTCTTCTCTAAGTTTAAAACCTGCTAGGTTAGCTAAGTCGCCAGAGAGTCCAAGGCCTGCACCTCATGGCCAACCGAGTTGCCCCTAAGTCTAAGGCCGCTCTAATTAACCAACGCCGTTAAAAAAGCGCAAGGATTAACGCCGCCGATATTAATAGGGGATTAACGTTATCTAATGCTGTTAATGGTGTTAAGATTCTTTCTATGCCCTTGCTGCCATAGTAGTCTTAGAGCGGAATAAGTATAGAGGTGCCCTGTCGTCCCCTTAGACCTATTGCTTCTACTAGCAAATATAAGCGCTAGCTTATAGCCCTAGATCGGTAGTCTAGGTAAAGAGACGTCGGGTAGTTTTTAAAACCATTCCTCTGTTTGTAGTAAGTTGTCTTTATAGGTTTTTAGGTCTTAGCACGCCAAGACCCGCGAAAACTCTGCTATTTTAACGGCGTCAAGGACAACGCATTTAAAAGCGCCCTCTAGCTATAACGTAACGCCGCTGCATTAGTAACAGACAAGATCCTTACTCTTAGCTTAACCGTACGGTTAGGATGAGATGGAAAGGAACCCCTATAGGACAGTATGGGTCGGATCTCGCTTTTAGTGTTCCTTTTGTATTAAAACCTATTAAAATTTATATAATATAAGCTGTACCTTTTATTTTATTAGTAAGAAAATAAGACTATAAAATCTTTACTATAATAATAGAAGATATTAAGA
>Ga0307515_10013054_pt1 | contig 15560 bp, 12 predicted proteins | sample 17_EM_MG_FD_194513 | JGI IMG/M metagenome (GOLD analysis project Ga0307515, IMG submission 194513) | Populus trichocarpa ectomycorrhiza microbial communities from riparian zone in the Pacific Northwest, United States - 17_EM | ecosystem: Host-associated > Plants > Roots > Unclassified | place... | reverse complement strand
GTACTTTTTTGATATACCATCGTCAACCAGTAAAATACACTACGCAAATATTTAGTTAATTAGTGGCTTCTATCTCGTGCAATTAAATCATGTGTAGTTTGATGTTTCGCAGTTTTCGAGGTAAATGTGTGGTGCTCCAGTAACAAGATGTAATTTTTTTTAAAGCTATCTACATAGACCTCTGGGGGCATAGACCATTCTGCCACTCAAGTATCTAAACGAAATTTCAAGTTGGCGTGGCCTGGCGGCCAAATCATTCAAGGAACCCTCCTGGTTCAAGGACCACTCGATCACTGTCATCAGCAAACCGTGGAAAACCAGACAACCAATTATAATCCCATGGTCCTTCACCTGAGGGTTGTAACGCATTGTACCGGGATATACCGGAATATCTTAGTCTGCCATTTTCGGATCACTGGTAGCCGACAACGAGTTATAAGCCGTTATAAGCCGTTATAAGTCCCTGTCGGGGAAGCGCTTCGATTACAAGGTTATGTGGGACTTTCCACGACTTGCTGATGGTACCGGCCCTGGGATTGCTAGTCGTATGTGTGATTTCAATGGTCGATTCTTTCTCCACACGGGGGCCACAAATCGAAGACGGCCGGAGTTTGAATTTGGCTAGGCGTTGCCTACCCCCACTTCAACGCGCTTTGAGCCTTCCTCCATAAACACAAGACTAAGAGGCAGGAGATGGCTAGGAAGCTCGGGCGAGGAAAGGGCCAAAAAAAACTATAGTCTAGGCTGGCAATAGCCAAGGTTGAACTAGCAGATCCTGCGGCAAAGGAAGTGCTTTTTCCTTCATCTCATACCGAGGTAATTGGTTAGATAACGTTTGTTTCTACTCCGGAAAAGGTTGACACAGAACGTCCCCAAGACCCTCAACAACCAAAAGGATTTGACCCTTCCGTATTGACCGCTGATCCACGGTAAAAACGTGACAATGCGGACTCAACCTCCTCTCAACCTATCGAGGGCTCGAATGGCTCGGATACAGTACCCACGGACGGTGCATCCATGGCCCCAGAAACCTTCGCCCACATACACTCGGATCCGCTCGCATCATACTTTTCGGATTGCGATCCAAACGTCCCGCCGAAGGTTCTGACCACGACTTCACCCAAGACGACAAAAGTGACGTACAACTTTTGCGAGGAGCTGGTGGACGTTTTACCCGGGGCCAAATCTATCAGGAGGAAGAAGGGACGAGGATTTGAGATGGGCAGGATTGCAGGGTGGGCCGCAGACAGAGGATATCAGGAAATGTTGGTCCTGAATGAAGACATGAAGAAGCCGAGTGAGTGGTTTGTCGCCTGTGGAGTACTAATCTCACACTGTGTCTAGACGCAATCACGTTAATTCATCTCCCAGACGGCCCAACCGCGTACTTCAAGCTGACATCGATCGAACTCTCGAAACGCACCCTCGTGAGTCAATTCAAGACGCCGTTCGTCGAAGACGACCACTAAAATCACTAAATTGCAGGGTCACACCCTCGGGGCACACCGTCGGGAGGATGTTCCAAACAGTGTTCCCCCCGTGCCCCAACTCCACGGCCGACAGGTGGTCACGCTACATAACTAGCAAGATTTCCTATGCTTCAGGCGTCACAGGTTTGTTTCGTCCCCACCCTATAACTTTGCAACGATAAGCTGATTCGTGAGTGTCCAGGTATGCCTTCAGATTAACGGACAGGACGGCGTTGCAAGAGATAGGACCTCGTTTCCTTTTCCGTTCATCGACTTCCACTGGAGGCGGTTGGGTTGTCCCTCTAACTTTGGGATATCCACCGTCTGTCGCCATGTCATCGCACACGTCAAACGCTTCGTCGGGGTTCCCCGAATTCCTTCACTGCAAGCTACTGCAAGCAGCCTCAGTGACCTCGATTTCAAGGTGGGAAGAGGACGTGGAGGATGGAGAATGGAAACTAAACCGCCAGCGGTTGATGAATGTAGTACCACCGGCAATGGAAGGCGAGTAATCCTGGTTCGCTTCTTGTCGCACCGCACTGACCGGATGCCACAGCCTCAAATTGAAACCACCAGACGTACATTCCTTTTGTAGTCTTTATTACTTGTCAATGATCTCCTACATTTCCTCCCGCGTTTTTGTTGTGAGACCGACATCGACAACGAGAAACAGACAGCTATAGTCGGGCTCAATCCCCCTGCTAGCTCTTCATCGTCGGATATATCAACTACGAGGACAGGAATGGCCTGGGCGACGGCGAGGAACTCGTCGAGGAGCTGCATCTTCGGTTTGTTGATTCAGCTTGCTCTGGCTGTGTCCGCATTAGAATGGTTTCGCCGAACCATGTTTGGACACATTCCTCGATCGTGGACTCGCCAAGACTCATGAACGCAGTGATCCGATCTATTCGGGTTGACGCTCCTTTCGGCCCCAGATAAGTCACGGGCGAGCATCAGGTCTCGCTGCCACCTGCCTGATCGCCAGACACCCAGAGCGAACCGAAGCCCATGATCGTGACTGTCGGGAGAAGTGACGACCTCGCTCTCATACCCAACGTTCTCGCTGCCCTCTGTGACAGAGGACGGCTAGTGAGGACCAGTCCCCGGTGGCGTGGGCCCCCCGAGGGGGCTTGAGGACCATAGAGACACATGAGTGTCACCTTCCATCACCCTCTCGTACTACAGCCTCAAAGCACGTCCGGCGCGTGCCAGCTGGCCAGGATAATGCATCCATGAGGCCCTTCGAGCTTTTAGAGCATCGTAAAAAGAGAGCTTCGACGACTAATTGGGCGGTCGTCCCATCACTATTAGTCGTGGGTCGTGATCAACCGGGCTATATTGTAGTTCTTGTTGGGGACCTGTGACTTTGGTCGACCGTTCTGCAAATTCGCTTGCGTGACCTAGGTGTGGCTACGAGGGATTGTGCATATATGTGAGCGTGGACGCTTCTGAGTTACGAACGGAGACGTCGCATTGAAGAGCTGAAGAATATTTACGGCGCCAAGACGACGGTTAGATCGCGTGCCCCCCACTTAGGCGAATGTCTTCGCCAGCTCAGGGAATCGGTGGCCAACGTTCAGTTCCCCCTGTGATTCACTTGGACGCTCGGGCAATCAAAACAGCCTCGATCCGTGATGTGTATGAATATGTGCACAGATTTGCTGGCATAGAACCTAGATATAACGACAGGTAGAGATCGCATGTAAAATGAACACACAGCTGCTGTCCAAAACTCGAACGAGACTGAACGCAAGTGGTGAACAGAAATTAGGGAGAGGGAAAGCAAAGCACCGCCCACAGGTTACTCTTCTAACTCTATAATGACAGGTTCCGGTAGTGTCCGATCGAGCAACGCAAGAAACCGTCCATCCCACACCCGATACTCCTTAGAAGCTCTCCATTGGTGAGGCAACCACATGAGTCGTTTCTTTCTCGAGTCAAGTATCCAACCATCGTCAACATCGTGGCCGCGAGAAGACTCCCAGAGGCATCCCCCTGATGGTCTATTGGACCAGTCGAGGGGCTCCAGCCCGATGACATCGGAACCTCCACCCCTGATGATCTTCTGCCCACCGGAGGCGTACCAGACTTCACGTCCGTCCCGGGTAAACCACGGTTGAGACACGTCGGCAGTGACACCCGCGACATGCTTCCCGGTAGACATGTCGTAGATGTCTAGACCCTCGCCCCCTCCCCTCATGGCAACAAAGTGATTAAAATCTGGGGATATTAATACGGAGTGTAACGATCCGGGAGGCGGTGGTGGATGATTGAATACTACGGTCCGGACACTGTCGTGAATGTTCGCCCTGGCATTGATAACACAGTCCCCTCCAGGTAGGTTCCAAGTGATGATCTTCCCCTCGCCAACAACAACGACGGTGCTCGCAGTCACCCCCAGACCACAAATCCCCATGCCTGTGTTAACGATCAACCGTGGGTCACCGGACTTGAGGTCAACAATCGTGGCTATGTTCCCTCCCAACCGTCCGGTTGCCGCGAATGATTTATCCGGCGAAAATCCCAGAACAAAGTCGGTTTCCCTCGCAGGTTGAGTATGAATGCTGGATGGGGGGCCAATCGGACCCGTTGTGTGCCTTAGCTGAGTTTGTGGATAGTCGAACGTGATGATCGATTCTCCGTCTGGGGAGAGGAGCGTTGTGGCACCGGCGCTGAATAGGAGTTTTTGATGAAGGACGTAGCCAGTGGGAGACTCCTTCCAGAGATGAATTTCTTGACTGATAGTTCCACAAATGAAGAAACGACCATCGGAGGAGAAGGAGAGCCCGGTGGGCGGATCGTCGCCCGTGAAATTCAGGAGAACCTTGGAATCCCAGGAATCCCATATCAGAACTGCCTCTTCAAGGACAAAAGCGAGACGGGAGAGAGTGGGAAGAAAGAGGCATTCTCCTGAACTGGCGTCGTCCGGGCCAGGCAAAGACTTGATCTCTGCCAATGCGTGTTTTGAGGTAAACCCGACCTCCCATATGGTGATGGACCGTGGTTCCACAGTGGCGAATCGTAGAAATTCACCTTGAGTCCAAATCGAGGCCACAATGTGTTCTTCCGAGACACGATGGGAATATATGTGTGTTCCGGAGAGGATGTTGTAGGTGGAGATGACGGTGACTGTAGAATTTTCTGGGTCGCTGTGTGCAACCGCAACCACCTTTCCGTCCATGGAATACGCGGACGACAAATACCGTAGGAAGGACGTATTTGGTGTTGAGGGGACGACACTGATTCGACCACCTGTCTGAAGGTCCCAAGTGGTGAGTCTGTATTCACCGCGACTGAACTGTGTAAACGAGCGGCTGTCTGGGGAAAAACTGAGCCACCGGCTCCCTTCTTGCCGGGGGTGTGTGAAGGTGTGAAGTTGCTGTAGAGTTACTGCGTCTAGGATTTCTATCCTTGTGGAGAAACCAACCGCAATGAACCCGCTACACGGTGACCATGCAGCAGTCCAAACGAGGTCGCTGTGCTTCACGGTCCCGACGATATGTTCCCACGAGATTGGTAGCCCATGCATAACCCTCACCAAGGGATGGGCGTACGGTTCGTATAGCCTGCGTACGATCGACGTTCGGGGAGATAAGAGAAGCGCGGAGTGATAGATATGTAGAGGGGAGGTGCTGATGACCTCGAAGAATTTAATCACAAAATGAGTGTAGTCCTTGACGAGGCTGAGAGTTGGCGGTGCCTAGATTCGTTCTGAGTAAATTTGGTGGAAGGCTTAGAAACTCAACGCACATCTAGCCACCCTGCAGCAACTTCCAATGCGTCAACTGCCTCTCTTGTCGCACCAAGGGCACTAAGCACCTCCAACCAGAATAAAAACTTCCCCTCCAGGAAACGGTGCAAGATGGATGTGATTTCGGGAACGGGTGATGGCACCCCGGCAACGTGCCTGTGCCACGACCTGCAAGCATATTCCAGAGGCCGGTGAATGTATCTCTTTGTCCTCCCTCCCAAGTCGTCGACCTCAGAGTTGACTAAACCGTCCGGGAGCTTGCACATATTCTGCTCCAGGCCCTGATTCATTAGCTCCAGGCACCCAGTCAGAAGTTCTTTGTGTTGATCGGGGGGGCAAACACGGAACCTCGAGTTGGCGCACCGGGCCGGATTGACGATGAAGTCGGGGAAGGATTTGTGGAACGGTCGAACGGGGTGATCAACGTCCTCTTGGAGGATGAGGAGCGAGTGTACCGATGACAAGATGGGGTACACCTCTTCGACATGGAACCCCAGGAGTGCAGCGATTGCGGATGGAGAGAGTGGATTCGCAGCCAGGACAACAGCACCGAGAACGGAGCGGATCTTCGGATCATCCTCTGGGTAGTTGTCACCAAAGGCCTCTTGAATAATCGACGTGTAGAGACAATCGAGCGTCGCGTTCGCCGTGAACTTGGTCTTTCCCTCGAACACACTGCTCTCCGGTGAATCTAGGAGGCGATCCAGTTGTCTCTTGGGATCGTTGTTCCTATGGTCGATGAACCTGGCCGTTGCCATTGCATAAACAAATAGTCCCGCCGCACGCTCACAGAGCAGGTCCAGCTGTTCCTCAGTCGGCCAGCCGTCCAGTCCACGTCGGCGATCCGCAAGTCCCGAGAACCTGTGTTTGAAGAATAGCCGGATGTCGCTGTTGACTCGACTCGATTCGACCTCGTGGAGGACGAACACGTCTGTGACCTGTTCCAGCAGTGGTAGGCGAAACCCCTCTCGGATCCGTGGCTCCGGCCGACCAGTGACGAATATTTTCACCTTCGGAATCTTCAATACAAACTGGCCAAGGACAGACAGGATCGCCGAAGCGGGTTCCTCATCCTTGCACTCGTCCAGAGCGTCAATTACAATCACGGTCGAGGCGGCAGATTCGACGAGCGGCTGGACTATCAACTTGTTCATCTGGTTATACAGTGACTCGTAGGCGATTCCCGGATCAGACCGTGCCAGCGGGACAAATACCGATCGGAATTCGATGTACTTTCGTGCGAGTTGGACGGCTAGGGTGGGGAATATGAAGTGGAGGTTGCTCCGGTCCTCGAAGTCTCGGGAGCAGAAGAACGAGGCACCGAGTCGATCATCTGCGAATAACCTCTCTGCGATCGTCTGCGCAATCGTGCTCTTTCCTGTCCCAGCCAATCCGTTCAGCCAGTAGACGGGGGGCTTGCCGAGGTCTCTTGACCAGTGCTCGATCTCGTCTAAGATGGCTCCGCGGGTTCCCTTGAGGCAGCCCCTACGGCCGCCGTGTCGATACTCGGCCTCCTTTGCGGAACGGAAGTGATTAAGGATGGCTGCCTCAGCTGCCGGAGGTTCGTGTCAGGCGTCTGTGATCGGAGATGCGGAATGTTCTGACCTGGATCCTGCCGAGAGGTCATTTCACTTGCCCAGACGCAAAGGAGGGGCACTCACTATCGCTTTGCATTCTTTCTCATAGTCCGCTATTCGTTGGACCATCTGTTCTTCCTGTCAACATCGAGAACAGGGCCAAGGTTATGAACGAACCCGGTAATCGGAGATAGTCTCCCGCAGATCTTCGAGAAGCCCGAGCATATTTTCGTTGCCTTGGACGTGGTCAACAAGTTGCTGCAGCCTTGGCCTCTCGCACAACGACCGTAATTTCCCCTCGATTTCCTTGAGCTTGCTGGAAGGAAGTCAATGTCGAGTTCCAAAGGAGAAGAACGGCGTACCGTATCAGTTGATGCCTGCGCCTCTGTTCTTCCACGTCGCTTGGAAGCGTCGCAAAGTCTGCTTCCAATGCGGCCACACGCGAGAGGAGATCTTCGATTTTGTTTCTCACAACGACTGTTCCCTGTAGATGAATTCGTCAAGAACTAACATTCAGCAGGGAATGGTGAGCGAACTTGGTGTTTGGTATAAACGGTGAAGACAGTTCCTAGGACGGCTTGAAGAGGACCGAATCTATCTGCGGCCTCTTCTGCGACATAGACAGGGATGGGGGCAGCTCCGGGCGGGGTGTCCTTCTGGTCTCCCTCCGAAACTGGTAGAGGTTAACGGGGATGAAGCGATGGGACAATCGTATAGACACGTACTCGTTGTTGGCTCTGTCAGTTTTTCTCCTTCCTCTTTGGTCCCATCGGTGTTCCCTCCTGAAATGGAGAAGTATATAGAACTAGATGAACGTCAGGCGCAACAGCAGGGATCAGAAACACCCACCGGTAGAATCACCGCTGCGTTCAGCACCACCGACCACAATACTGGAGGCCGATGTTTCCGGGACAGAATGTGCTCGAGCTTTTCTCTTCTCGTCGTAAGACACGATTCGATAAGACCTGGGGCTGTCTTCATCTAGTGCCACGGTCGAATTAGATCGATCTGAAGCTCCGAGTCACGATAAGAACGATCTTAGTTACCTTTAGAGTCAGTGTCCAACTCTGCTCGGAAGCCGAGTGGAGCAATGGCGATATTGATAGGAATCCCCAGATGGATGTGTTTTTGTGAAGGTTTGGGTGACTTCTTGTGCTTTTTGTCGGACGTGTGGCTCGTTGGTCGGGGATGGGAGGAAGGTCGGCTGAGGAAAGTTACTTTCCCTATACTTCGAAAAACTCCCCAGAATGCTGAATAACTGCGTCCAAGGCGGTCCCCCGGGCTCTCCATGCTTCGTAAGATGAGAAACTCGATGATGCGCCCGAAGTGTGGTCGATCTGCATTTTGGCGCTCGCATGACATTTGTTGCTCTTGGAGATCCTGCGGCCTTGGCAAACGAGTAAACGACGACAACGAGTGATGCCACACAAACCAGTACTTGATACAGATGCGCCCAGAGCGCTGTTTCCGGCGGTTACGCGAAACAAGAAGCGATAATTCTGCACCATGACCCGGGAATTCCTGCGGGTTATTCAAAAAAACATGGCCGCCGGTGGGTCTGCCTCAAGTTTAGAGGAGAAGAGGGTCTATAGGTTTAGTTGTGAAACTCCCTTCCATATCCCGGTTGCTGATGCTACTCACGGAGACGGGAGATGCAGGGTGGTTGCCGGTGGAATTGGTTTATCTGCCAGGCGGACCAACCGCTCACTTTAAGCGAAACTCTGACGAACTACCGATACTGGGTCAGTGACTTTCATCCACATCCAGGTGTCGCGACTCCAGCCTGAGCCTTCCACCGTAAAGAACAACAGGAGGTAGGTGGGACGTTCGGGCGGAAAGCGGGTCAAGGGAAGCTGCTGTTGAGGCCAGGTATGGGGTCATCGAGCGAGAATCGAGAACAAAGACACAGGAACCGCCTTCCCGACCTCATACTGCGGCTTCAAAGCACGCGTCGAGGGAAAACGAACAGGAGCGTCCCGATGAACAGAAGAACGGGAGAGAAGCACCCGCAGCACCCGGGCGGCTGGATCGCGTGCTTCCGCTTTGGGTGGATGTCTTGCCGCCATCGGGGAACTGGTGGAATGAGAAGCTTCCAGGACACCTCCCTTTTCCCGGTTATCACCACGCCGGTCACGACCATGAGCTGGGTACCTACACCTTTCATTCCACACCGCACAGCATCGGGCTGGTGGTTTCTTTGAACAGGCGGAGCGCAGGAATCTCGAGGGCCGAAGGAAGTATTTCCATAACGTGCGTGTGCGATCCTCCTCACTCTGTGTGTCACGCTCAACCTCTCCCCTAGATTGAGACGAAATCGTCGAAGTGGGAGGTACCAGAAGAGTACTGTTATTGTTAGAGAGGGTAAAGATGACACGATACTACGATTCCGCACGTCTATCCCAAACCACCGCTCAAGCGCTCATGTTCTAGCAACCCTCACCCTCTTGCGTGTTCTCAGGCAACCGTTGGCCATCACAGAGGGCTCAGGTGCAGCTGGTCAACCTCAAAACGCTCTACCAATGACAATCCCTTCGCAGTCTACGCCGACAGACTCTTAGCTCCTACAGCCCTGACCGCCCCAGAGTCGTCGCCGTTCTCTTCTCTTCCAGCCAGACCAAACTTACCCAACGACCACGCCATACCCTATAATGGTTCTATCACTTGCTTAGGAGAGCGAAGGTCGACACGAACCGGCAGTGGGACCAGACCATGCGTGCAATCATTACGGACTCGCCCTATATAAGGCACCGAGTGCGCTAACGGAGAGGAAGGCCGCGTGGCAGAAGGCGATTACCCCAAATCACCCGCTTTTCGGGTTCGTATTCGCCAACATGGGCCCCGTCCTTTTAGTATACCGATGTTCTGAGGGCCAAAAAGCAGGAAGAAAGAGAGGTCAGGCTGGCGAAACTCCGACCCGCTACCCGGAATTTACTCAAGAGAACCCGATTGTCCATCACTACACGACATTCACTACCACCGATAAGCTATTCGCCCAGCACCCTATCTGATAACAGGAGAGGAGGCTGATACCCGAGGAAGATGTCTCCGAGTTGAAAGAACGGGAAATGGTTCGTATCGTCCCATCGGGGTCACCCAGCCGTGACACGATTCATTCCCCTTTATTTTCTCATTGTAGTAAGAGAGCAGATCGGGAAGCTTGTCGACCTGTTCAGGGAAGCACGCGTCAACGTATTGACGAAATAGCGAACCGCGTGCTTGACGGCATCCGAATCGGAAGCTTGGAAGGCCAATCCGGAGATCCAGAACCTCTCCACTTGGATATCTGTTACTCGCTTTCGAGGACTACAATGAGTACGTGGGAGAGAAAGTTTGAGGAATAGACCAGAAGGGTTCAAGCGGAGAAGAACTGAGAGGATCAACCGAGGGCGCAGTCCGGAGAAGTTAGGTGGGCATTTTCTCGTTCCCCTCCTGTCGATTCCCATTCATGCTAGTCAGGTTTTCCCCGCAGAGAGTCGACCCGACCGATGAATCTGTGTTGCAGGTCACTCTACGAGGTGGAGATAACCCAACCTTAGGTATGGACAAGATCGAAATACTGGGAAGGCTCGGTCCGTCAACCTGGTCGCTGAGCGGTCTTCGAGTTTGGCCCTACGTGATAAATCTCAAGTGTTGCGTTCGGCCGTTTGCAAAACGACCTCGGTGAAGACGTCTCTGTACGAGGAGCTGCACGGACTAACCCCAGATGCAGACGGCACATCCTCATTACCTTCGCTCATCCCTGAAACTATCCCAAGTCGACGTTGCTGCAGTCTTCCGTCTCCCGCTCGACCGTTTCACGGGCCCCATCATCTCCGAGGGCGATCCACCCCGTACTGGGCGCGCGACATTACACACCTCGTGGTGCCTGGAGTTGAGTAGTACAATACAGGTGCGACCCCCCAAGGACGAGGATTCGGTGGACGGTTAGAAATCTGAGGGTAACGGGCTGGCATCACTTGTTCATGAAGATCTTTCTTGGAGGCCACTGACAATAGACGTGGCCTGGTATAGTGTAATCGGGTAGAAGCAACCCTGTATTATTGACCGTTGTAATCCTATGCTTTTCTTGGATATTTATCGGTCCCAGCGTGCAAACTCCAGTCGATCGTTTTCCATCCTTCTCCATCAACTTGCCCTCAACGCGCTTTGGGCCTGGGCTCAACCTTCGACCTCGTGCACGGATCCAGGGGGATGAGAGGTTCAGGGGTGTAGTCACAATCGGAACAGTTCAGAACGGGCTCGGATTACTGTCTGAGTTCGCCAGATTAGTCAGCTCCTCGGGTCACATTCTTCAGCTCAAAAACGGCCTGGAGGACCTTGGCGACGGTCTTGGACACCCGCTCTGTGCCCATGATGCTGGTCAGGGCATCACCACAGATGTAATGCTCCCTGGGACGACAATGATCGATCGTCGCGAGTTGCGCAAACGCACGCTCCCAGGTGACAATAAGAACTATTCCGACAGAGAGAACTCGAGAACTCACGTTTGTGTTCGTGCTCGCGATATTGGCGTAGACCAAGTCACCAGTCCGGTCACGTAAAACTGCCCACAGACGCAAGGGTGGTCACAGTTCCATACGAGCTCGGCAATCCCTCCACCGACATCAGCTTCGGTGTGGGCGAGAATCTGCCTGTTCTGAGCCTCGATCTTGTCTCGATCCCTCAACACCTGGCCAGCTTCTTGGCGTGATGGCGGCCTGCAGAGAAAAATGAATTTTCAGCCAGCTACGGAAGCCACGCGACGAGGTTGTGTCACTTACGAACAACCGGGGCGGCAACCCACTGAATTGGCACAGCACTGAAGACGCTCTGACGATACCCAAGACACTTGTCTCGCCACCCACGGGTTTGTACGACTGCTCGACGATGAGAGTTTTATACCGTAGACTTAATCTGGGGTCTCCGCCAATGCCTCGAACATCTGCCTTTGTTCCCTCTCTCCCCTTTCCGGCGTATCAGTGGCGGGGAAGAACCCTGGACCATGGATGACCTTGGAGATCTTCTTCAGGGATGGACGCTCGAACCTCTCCTTGTTTCAGAGAATGCCGGATGTTCCTCCGTACTCCTTGAACTCGCAAGTTTCGTGGGTGCTCTCGGGTCGCATAAAGTCGTACTTGTCCTTCTGGTCCAGCTCTGCCAAAACCTCCCCCATGGCCGCGAGGGTCATGAGCGGGAACCAGGCGTAGATTCTGTTGTCGGTAAACTCTTCGGGGAGAGTACGAAGGAAAAGTCGACCGAGCACGGAGCCTAATTTGGAATTCTCTGGAAACCGCACGTAATTGGCGAGACACCGGCGGTGGGATTGTGGGCGTGAAATCGATGGCAAAGAAGCGGTTCGCACGGATAAGAGCGATAGGGTCTACGGGATGGTATGATAGACGGTGTAATCAAGGCAGAGATTAGCACCCTTGGCGGCTGGTTGGGTGTCCTCAGCTTGGAAGCCAGCATACAGGTCAAGACGGGCGATTGTGCCATAGAGCTTTTCGGTGCGACGGCAGCCCCTCCGTTTGGGTTCCATTCCAAGGATGTCTTGTATACATGGCTTCAGGCAGAGGTGCTGCAAAGATGTGTGAACCTTGGAAACGAGACGTGAGTCGCAGGTTCTCACCCTCTTGAAGTCATTCAACGAGCGGCACCCCTGGTTCCCAGCTGCTTCGATCCCAATAACTTCTATCCGCTCCATGTTGGAAAGGGTTCCCGGGCCCCATTGAGAGCACTTGTTGAGTGCTCGGTTCTGAATCGATAGTTTGGCTGGTTTGAACAACGGAGAACCACCGCAGGAAGCTTACTGTGTCTCCAGGATATTTGCCAAGTGCTTGTTGCTAAACCTTCCATCCGGACCGCGCATCAGCCCAAACGTGCAAGTTTTAACCAACGAATCGTGGATCGACTGTGGAAACTCACCCTTCGGGTGCCGAGTTGTAATGTCGGTTTCGCCGGCCTGAATCTCCCCCGACTTGGCCTCGCATGAATTCAACTTTCCGGGAAGAAGCCGTGGACTTTCCTCTCGTCGGTGAAACATTTTTCTTGAAGGGAGACGAAGGTGGGTCGACTCACGCCGGAGGAGAGATGAGGAGCGCGTCGATGAGTCTGGCCCGCCGCCCATGACGCGGCGCGTTCATTGCGGTTAAGTTAGCTATTGTGTCCGACCCTGAGGCAAGCATCCATCCCCTCTGAGCTATTTGGACGAGCTGCAACGGGGCGCAGTTGACAGGAGACTCGAGGTTATCTCGCCCGGCGCCGTCAGGGCCATCCCAGAAATCGTTCTCCGGGATCTTAAATGGTCCCCAGAATTGCACCTCACTTCCGTCCGTGAACGCGCTTGCTCGACGTCGGACGGTCCAACCGAATCAAACTTTGCTCCGCCCCCGGTGCCCGTTGTGCAGCCACAGACACCTCAGCCACCTCGATCCATCCAAAGCCAATCAACGTCCAACGTTCACGTTCAACCCCAAGGTCGAGAGAGTTGCCCGGAATTTTGGTGCTTCGTCCCGACCTCTTCCTTTCCGACAACCCCTTGCTCTCGATCGACACCAACCATACACTCCGAGCTCTCCTCTTTCTGATGTTGAACACCAGGCCATATACACACACAGGTACCCTCTCCACTGATCAAAGATTGTGTATAGGGAGAATACGTCCGGTCCAGAAGGAGTCTCAGGGGAATGGCGAGGATATTGCATGGGGAACGCTGCCACAACCCCGAGACCATTCGACAAGGGTGGAGGGGACGACTGGTAGGGACACGCTTCCCTGGAATTTTTCCGGACTCACGCAACGGCTAATCCACCCTTCATACCACAAAGTGGCGCCTGGAATTGACTGATCTAATGCAGGTGCGACCCCCAAAGGCGAGGATTCGGTGGACGGTTAGATATTTAGGGTTAATGGGCTGGTATCCCGGCTTGTTCATGAAAATCTTTCTTGGAGGCCACTGCCAGTAGACGTGACCTGGTATAGTGGAGTGGGGTGGAAGCAATCTTGTAGTCTTGACAGTTGTAATCCTATCCTTTTCTCGGACAGTTCCGTCCTCTGGCAGATGCGGCAAGCGCGCGACTCAGCGGTCAACTCCAGTCGATCGTTTTCTATCCCTTCTCCACCAATGCCTTCAACGCGCCGTGAGCCCTCCCCCATAAAGAACGAGGTTAAATAGCTAGGAAACCCAAGCGAGAAAAGAGTCAAAGCATTTTACAGTCTAGGCTGGCAATAACCAAGGCCGAACTAGCAAATCCTGCAGCGGAGGAAGTATGTCTCCCTTTATCTCGTTACCGGGGCAATTGGTCAGACAACGTCTTTTTCTACTTTACAAAAGGTTGGCCTAGAACGTCCCCAAGATTCTCGACAGCTAATGGGAGTTTGACCCTTCCGTATTGACCGCCGATTCACGGCAGACACGGGATAATGTTTGGAGCTCTCCACCTCTCGACCTATCGAGGGTTCGAGTGGGCCAAGCACAACACCACGGACGGTGCATCCGTGGCCCCAGAAACCTTAGTTGACATGGACTCGGGGACGTTCGCGTCGTACTTCTCGGATTGGGATCCAAATTCTTCGCCGAAAGTCCTGATCACGACTTTGCTCAAGGCGATGAGAGTTACGCGCAACTCCTTCGAGGAGTTGGTAGGCGTTTTCCCCGGGGCCGAATTCGTCAGAAGGAAGGAGCGAGGATTTGAGATGGGCAGGATTGCGGGGTAGCCGCAGATAGAGGATATCAAATATTGGTTGTGAATGGAGATGTGAAGAAGTCTAGTGAGTGATTTCTCGTCTGTAGAGTGCTCATCTCACCTTGGGTATTCAGATGCGATTGTTTCTTAAACGGACCCACTGCATACTTCAAGCTGACATCGATTGAACTCTCAAAATGCATCTCCGTGAGTCCGCTCGAGATGCCGTTAGTCGGAGACAACCACCAACATCAATAAATTGCAGGGTTAGGTTAGGTTAGGTTAGGTTCCTAACCTAACCTAACCTAACCTAAGGCTGCCATCCTCTGGCTCATCTTCTTCCAGAATCCTAACCCACCAATACACGAGCACAACGACATTGAGGAGACCATTGATGCGAGGGGCGTAGAGAGCACCCCAGTCTCCGCGGACCTCGCGGACCATAGTTTCGCACTCGAACGACCTCCAGGGGGGTTGAATAGAACCCCACCAAGTGATGATCGAGTCGACAAAGTCGGAGAAGGTTCGGCCCCCCTTCATGTACTCCGGGAGGGTTGCAGGACGGGCTCTGGATGTCCATTGGCTGATCTCAACCGGTCGTTTTGCAGTGGGGAGCGACCCGTTTACCCCAGATTTGTCGTTGGACTCGATGAGAATGTAGTACAAGAGAATTTGTCGGAACCGATGGTCCTGGACCTTGTCGAGGTAGCAGAATATGTTTACCTCTCGTTTCCCCTTTCCATGGGAAATGAGGAAAGCAGGAACTCTGGGCTTGTCAGCGCCACTCGACAATTCCGGGGGACTGGAAGGGTGAGACACTGGGGGCAGACCCCTATTTACCCAGGGGGTTAATTGAGAGTTTTTTGAGAGTTTTTAAGCATTTCGCTCTCAAAATACCCAGGGGCAAAGTGTGGGTTTTTTTAAAAAAAACCCTGGGGGTAAAGATCAAAAAAAGCCCAGGGGGTAAATTCAAAAAAAAACCCAGGGGGCAAATTTGAAAAAAGCCTGGAGGGTTTTTCTTTGGGTTTTCTTTGAAAAAACCCTGAGGTTTCTTTCACAATTTGATCAAAATTTGCTCTGAGCCACTTGTCCAGAGTTC
>Ga0307515_10013053_pt1 | contig 15562 bp, 9 predicted proteins | sample 17_EM_MG_FD_194513 | JGI IMG/M metagenome (GOLD analysis project Ga0307515, IMG submission 194513) | Populus trichocarpa ectomycorrhiza microbial communities from riparian zone in the Pacific Northwest, United States - 17_EM | ecosystem: Host-associated > Plants > Roots > Unclassified | place... | reverse complement strand
GCCATTGAAAGGGAATCCGCGAGCATATCTGTCTCTGCGTGGAATCCTTATTTACATGTCTCTACAGATTTGTATTTCCTTATTTCAGCTTTATCATTATGTTTTGGAAATATTTTAAAAAAATTAATTTTTTAAAAAAAATTAATATATTTTTTATATTTTTATATCATTTTAATATATTTATGTCAAAAATAATTTTTAAAAAATAAAAAAAAATTCAAGTATTTTGAAAAAAAAATATTTTGAAAAGCAACCATTACCAGATAAAAACTTTCACGGTCTTCATTTAGACAGCAAAACCTTGGTTATTTTGGAATACAGTAAAAATCACGTTTTTAAAAATTTTAAATTTTTTTAAAATAATTTTTTTATATTGTTTTAATGGGTTGATATTAAAAATAATTTTTTAAAAATAAAAAAATATTTTATTACATTACTAAGTAAAAAAAACATTTTAAATCACCACAACTTTCATAATCTTAAACGACATACTGTAACGGAAAGGAGGATCGATGTCGCTTTCATAATCTTAAACGACATACTGTAACGGAAAGGAGGATCGATGTCGCTTTCATAATCTGAAAATGTTATTTTTTCACTCCTCGTTCTTTTCTTCTTCTTTGTTTTAACTGGTTTAGTTCACTTTCAAAGAAAAGAGATAGGACGCTAATTTGGCTGCTTTCAAAACACGGTGCGTTGGCATTAAACGTGGGCCCCAGACAAAACCTTGGCAGACTTCGAAGGTGATGGTTTTCGTCGGCTCTCTATATATATATATATATTTTTTTTTAGTCCTCTTCTTTCAATTAGACGGCTCCTTCTCAGTGCTTTTGAACCCTGTCTGGTGATCAACCCGAATCACAGGGTTTGGTCAGATCATCAAATTTTAACTAGGTTATTTAGGTGAATTTTATTTTTTTATAAATTAAAATGATATTATTTTGATAAAAAAATAAAAAAAATCAACAGATTTCAACCAGGCTTTTTACCAGGTCTTGCTAGATCAACCCATCAAGTCAACTGGATTTTTAACTACCTCTAATTTTTATAAACTCGACCGGTTCCAACCCTTTCTAATAATAAATTATTATTTTTTTAACTATTTTTTAACTTTAAAGCTCTTTATTTTATACTATCTACGTGGAAGCGGAAAAGAGAAGAAGATGGCCTTGTTTGTTTGCTGAAAACGAAGACCAAAGTTAATATAAAAATTAAATTCTAAGAGATAAAATAAAAAAATAAATATTCAATAGCAATCAAAAGTTTGGGGACCAAATTTGATATAATCAGCAAATAATATGACATTTCTAAATTTCTCACAACTTCCAGAAAGTGCTTTCCACCAAAAATAAAAGGAAAACATTTTCTTGGAAATCAAGCCATATTTTTCTTTGACTGGAAAGTGTTTTCAGTTGACTTGAAAGTGTTTTCTGTTAACCAACTTTTCTAATGACAAACAAACACAAGAAAGTTTGGAAAGTAATTTTCCAGAAACCACTTTCTGGGAACAAACGCACCTAAACAATTTTTTCAATGTAATTACCTTTTCCATATCTCTCTCTCTCTCTATTTCTCACACATGAGTTATTAGAATATGGATGGCGACGCGTAAAGGCGGAAGCAAAGCCTCTAATTAATTTATTTTTCATCAAGATAAGTGACCCACACTTCAAATTTATTTTTATTTTGTTTTGGATTGTTTGTTAAGAATTTAATGAGGTTATTTATATATAATTCTGTTATTTTTGCTTTTTTTTTAGATTTGCTAGTTTTATCATTTTTTTAATTCTTATTATAGTGATTTTTTTTTAGTTAATTAGATATATTTTATAAGTTTGTTTCTATTATACTTGGATTTTTTATGTTTTTTTTTAATAGAGCCACTAAAATTATTAATTTTTTTTCATGTGTAACTTACTATCTCTAGGTCCAATAGACAATTAGACACAATCTTTTTAGCCAGATTGAATTCTTTTAAGAGCACATACTCATCTTTAATTCAGTATAAGTTTTCTTTTTTAGGAACCCCAATAATCCCATTTTTTTATGTCAAGTTTGCTTTTATATATTAGTTTTTTTTTTAATATGTTAATTATACTTTTATATGTCAGTGTAGTTTACATATAAAAATCTATTTTTGGTTCTGATTATTGCTTCAGCACATCGTCATTTATATTCATTTTTTTAAAAAAAGAAACAATAAAGATTTATAATGTTTTGATTTTAGGTTGAATCATGAACAAAATAAGAAAAATTGATTTTTTTCTAGAAAAAGAGAAAAAATATTGATAACTCACAGTCCAGTGAACTAATTCCAATATGTAATATTAAAGTTATGGTTGAGCAGTTTTAATGTGCTTCAATTTACGAAGAATCTGCATTGATTAGTGAGAAGCTTCCTACTAGAATCGACATTGCTCATTTAATTAGAGATCCGAGCAATCGCCCTTAATTTTGAGAATACCTGGTTAATCAACAAGATGAAATTTGATAGGTTGATTCGGCTCATTTTAATTCTTCCTATTTCAACAACAACTATTGAACTAGTTTTTTCAGCGATTAATTGTTAAAATAAAACTTTGTAATCTAACGAAGAATGATTTTTTTGTAAATTATTTGATTGTTTATATGGAAAAAAAAATTGCTGAAAGATTCATAATTAATATGTTTATCAATGATTTTTATTCTATAAAAAAACAACGAATGCAATTAAAGGATATTTCATAAAAATGAAAAGAGATAAGGGTTGTGAATATAAGCAAATAAAGACAAAAGGATATTGCATAAAATCTTTTTATTTGATTTCTAATTCAAAGGTTATTTCTCTGTGTTTTATACTTTGATTGTTTTTAAAATGTTATGCTATAACAAAATTAAAATTTCGGTCATTGATTTTCTTAAAAATTAAAGGATGCACTATTTTGATAAAAAAAAAAACTACTCTCACAATAAAATGAACTGCTCAAACCCCACCTTTTACTTTCTTTTAATTTTAAATTTTGTTAATAAGTATATGTAATGGTGCTGCTATTGGGATGGGTTTCAAATCAGTCCTTCGGGTTCCTAATTGCATTACCAAATTAAATTAATTCTACTTTCTAGATCATTGATTCTGTTGATAAAATTTATTTTTTTTATTCTAATTTTGTTGGATCTTAGATAATAATATTTTTGCGTAATTAAAATAGAATTTTATTTTTAGACTACAATAATGCAACAATTGATTCAAAATAAAAAGACTAAGATATTTAGGATTAAAGGGATATCCTAAATAAATGACAAAAACTTTTTATAAAACTATTTGAAAGATAAATTTTTTTTTATATTTTTTTTTATCTATTTAACTAAATACTAGTTATTTGACTAGTGCTTTGTCGTGGATCAGTTAATTTTTTTAGAAAAAAATAAATATGTAAGCTTTTAATTTTTAAAAAAATTGATTATAAGTGAAAAAGCATAAGTATGTATTTAATTAAATACATTGAACTATTTATGTCAATAAATACAAAAAATAAAGTATTAATATGTTTATTCAACTCACTTAGCTGCAGGTCAAATAAATTTTTTTCTAACACAAAAAAATTAATGTGAAGATATTATTAACGCTTTTATATAGAGAGAAGCGTTTTTGTAGCTTCGTTATTAAATTATGGTCTATATAGTCCACCGCATTCCACTGTCTCCTCTTAAAATCCTGTATTCTTAGGAGCACAGTTATAAGTTTTAAGTCCATATTGCAAATAATTTGAATGTTGAGGCAATCCACAATTGCAGGAATACAAGGGATATGGGCACTTCAAATTGGAAAGGCATACTCTAAACTTGCTTATTGCTGGACCGGCATTGTGGGTGCTCGGATCCATACACAACTCATGCCAGATATATGTGAGAGCTGATGGGCATGTACAAATCTTGCAACAGAGCGTCCAAATCCCATTTTTAATGGGAAGTTTGCTATTCTTCGTTGGTTCCATTCTCAATATTCATGAGCAAGCAGGACGGGGCCATCATGGACTGAAGCTATTGGTAAGCTGTAAATTGTTTAGTTATAGTTTAAGCAATCTGCTCGAGTTTTGGAAATAGCAGTAGTCTAATTGGATAGAAAAAACGATGGTTTAAACATCACAATCTTAATAGAAAATCTTGGAATATTTGAGTACTTTTGCATGGTAGCTTTTTAACGCACAACAAAGTTTCTTGATTAATGCAGGGCAAGACTTGGGTCTGGACAGGCATCTGTGGAAGTCTAATGATTTTTATAGGGGATTAGCAAACGCAGTCAAGGTGTTCAAGATGCAGCAAATTGATGGACTCCGGTTAGAGATGAAAAGGTTTTGAGAAAACCACACTTTTTGAGGTGGAGACTGCGTTTATTTATATAGAGAATGTATACATGTGTAGCTGGAATACTAAGAAGGAAAGCATCATAACATAAATACAATATATTACATTCCTATAATTATGAGCTAAGAATCAGGAGGGGATTCTGGAGAATCCCCAACACCCCCCCGCAAGCTAAGCATGGGATTAGAGCACATGCGTAGCTTGGAGCGAAAGAATGTGAAGAGTGGCCTGGAAACACTCTTGGTAAAGACATCTGCAACTTGAAGAGTAGAAAGAACATGTTGAATGCGAATACGACCAGCGACCACAAGTTCTCGAAGAAAATGATAGTCAAGATCGATGTGCTTGGAGCGCTTGTGAGAGACTGAATTGGAGCTTAAAAAGATGGCACTCTTGTTATCACAGAGAAGTAGCGGTCGAGCTGGACGAGGGACGTGTAAATCATGCAGGAGATGATCTAACCATAAAACCTCGGCAGCAGTGGAAGCGAGGGCACGATACTCAGATTCACAGCTAGAGCGAGATACCGTAGGTTGCTTCTTGGCACTCCAGGAGACAAGGTTGTCACCAAGATAGATGGAGTAACCAGAAATGGAGCGCCTAGTGTCAGGGCATCCAGCCCAATCAGCATCAGAGTAAGCAGTAATGGTAGCAAGAGATGAGGCAGTGAATGAAAGGCCATAGTGAAGAGTGCCCTTGACATATCGAAGGATGCGCTTCACAGCTTGAAAATGGTCATCAGTGGGAGCATGCAAGTATTGGCTAACGGAGTTTACTGAATGAGCAAGATCAAGACGAGTGATGGTCAAGTATTGCAGAGCACCAATAAGAGAACGGTACGAGTGATATCTGCAAACGGGGAACCAGCGGAGGAAAGATGTTGAGCGACAACCATAGGAGTGGATATCGGTTTGCAATCAAGGAGTTGAGCCCGCGTAAGAATGTCGCGAGCATACTTGGTCTGACTGAGAAAGAGTCCAGTCGGGGTAGAGGTGGCTTCAAGACCAAGAAAATAGCTGAGAGAACCTAAGTCCTTGGTGGCGAATTCTGAGTGAAGCTGTCGAATGAAGCTGCTAAGAAGAGAGTTATTGTTGTCAGTGAGGATAATATCATCAACATAGAGTAAGAGATAAATGATTTGCTGCTGACAATGTAGAACAAATAAGGAGGTATCAGCACGGCTGCAGGTAAAACCAAGTTTCAAAAGAAATGAGCTGAATCGTTGAAACCAAACATGGAGAGCCTGTTTTATGCCATAAAGAGCCTTCTTGAGTTTGCAAACATGCTGAGGAAAGCGAGGATCAACATATCCAGGAGACTGCTCCATACAAACATGTTCCTGTAAAATACCATGAAGAAAAGCATTTTTAACATCAAGTTGACAAAGAGGCCAACCATGAGTGATTGCTAGTGACAACACTACACGAACAGTGGAAGCTTTGACTACTGGACTAAAGGTGTCAGTGTAGTCAAGACCAGGGAGTTGAGTGTATCCTTTAGCAACAAGACGGGCCTTGAGTCGGTCAATAGATCCATCAGACTGATACTTCATGCGAAAAACCCATTTGGAACCCACAATGTTTGTTTTGGGAGGTTGAGGAACAAGATCCCAAGTGCAATTTTCACGGAGAGCATTGAGTTCTTCATCCATAGCAGCGAGCCATGCAGGGTTTTTGGCAACAGTCTTGAATCCACGGGGCTCAGATGTAGTGAGGAGGGCATGTAAGAGACCCGAGACATGTTGACTTAGATAAGTGGGGTAACGTGGCTGAAAAATGCCTGCTTTAGCTCGAGTGACCATCAGGTGAGAGGATGAAGCAGTAGACTAATCATGATGATGAGCTGGAGCTTCAGAATGCAATGGAGCTTGTGTTGGAGGATCAGGGGCTTCAGAAGAAGCTGGGATGTGCTGTGTGGAAAACATCTGATCAGTAGAAACCTGCATAGGCTCAAGTAAAGAGTTAGAACAGAGATGACATGCATGTGACCGAGACCGAGAATGAGGATTAGATAGAGGAACTGTAGGCAATGGGGCGGTAGATAATGGTGGGTCATGGGCGTGCATGGGCTCACTAAAACTGGATAAATCTAAGGATGCAGGAGATTGGGCGAGAGAGTTAGGTATTAAAGGGAAATTCAGTTCATCAAATTTAGCATGGGGTGTGACATATATCTTGGAGGTAAGAGGGTCTAGACAACGATAACCTTTATAAGAAGGACTATAACCCAAGAATATGCATGGAATGCTGCGTGGAGAAAATTTATTAGCAGTATAATCACGTAAACAGGGATAGACTCTACAACCAAAAGGATGAAAATTGATGTAAAGAGGAGCTTTACCATGTAGAATCTCAAAGGGAGAAAGACCTCCAAGAAGTTGGGTAGGCAACCGATTGATGATCTAAGTCGCTGTACTAAAAGCATCAACCCAATAATAAATGGGTCTCGTGAATGAAATAAGAGTGCAAGACCTATTTCAGTCACATGGCGATGCTTGCGCTCAGCACGTCCATTTTGAGAAGAAGTGTAGGGGTAAGACTTTTGGTGTTGAATACCGAAAGAGCGGAGCTGAGATTGAAAACGATTACTACAAAACTCAGCACCACCATCACTCTGAAAAATTTTAATTTTGCAAGAATATTGATTTTCCACAAAGATCTGATATTGAAGAAAAATATCAATAAAATCAGATTTAAATTTCATGGGGTAGAGCCATGTAAAGCGAGAGTGATTATCGACAAATATCACGTAATATGCAAAACCCATTTTTGATTTAATAGGAGCTGGGCCCTAAATGTCGCAGTGAATAAGACCTAAAATAGAGTTGGATCGAGTATTATTAGTAGAAAACGGAAGCTTATGACTTTTTGCAATTTGACATGTAGCACAAATAGCAGGATTAGGCAAAATAGAAGAAAGGGATAAATGTCCTTTTTTATTCAATAAAGAAATAATAAAATGGTTAACATGACCAAGACGTGCATGCCATAAATCATACGACACTGTAAGGACAGATTTATTTAGGACAGAAATGAAAACAGCATTGCCTCGCTCTAGTACGTAAAGACCGTCATCACATCTTCCGGTTGCCACCACCGTTCTTGTGATCTTGTTCTGGATAATAAAAGAAGAGTCATTAAATGTGACCAGAAGAGGAAAGTCTTTAGTCAATTTACTAATGGACAAGAGATTTTTTGTGAGATGTGGTACCAATAAAACATAAAGCAATTTTAAATTTGGAAAGGGTTGAGAGGTACCCGTATGGGTGATGGGAAGAGGAGCCCCATTTCCCACAATAACCTTATCCTTACCAACATATTGCTCGAAGGTGGTCAGTGCAGTCGAATCCGGCGTCATGTGAGCAGAGGCACCGGTGTCAAGGTATCAATCTGAGGTGCAACTAGGAAAGGTTTCAGCAATGTGTGCTGATGGATCTGCACGATCATATCGATTCTGACATCGATCAGCAGTGTGACCCTCTGTTTTGCAGATTTGGCAGCGTAGGTTATAAGAGCGATGAGATCTATTATTCCCTGAATGACCACCAAAGTTGCTAGAGGAGGGGCCATTTGTGTTGCCATGTGAGCCACCTCTGTGGCGACGATTTCCTGTGGAACGAAAATGTCCACCATGAAAATGTCCTCTGTTCATTGTGGCTGTGAACGCTGCAGAAAAGAGAGTGTGAGTTTCAAGTGATTTTTGAAACAAATCAAAACTTTCAGCCAGAGGGACCAAATCATGAAATGAAGGTAGAGGTGTAAGAGCCATCTGTGTGGAGGAGAAGGCAGCAAACTCAGTGCCAAAAGCATGGAGAAACCAATGAGATTTGTCAACTTCATCAACTGGTCGTCCGATGGCCACTAATTGATCACAAAGGCCTTTGAATGCACGGGCAAAGTCAACAATGGAGCGGTTTCCTTTCTTCATGAGTTGAAGTTCATCCTTTAGGAGAATCTCCCGAGTTTTAGATCTATGGCTGAACACACGTTCAAGAGCAACCCAAACATCCCGAGAGGTTGCAAGGCCAACAGCAGCTGCCATGGCTTCTTCTGTGAGAGATGACAACAATAGACTTAAGATCCGTTGGTCTTTGAGTTTCCATTCAAGGAATTCAGGGTTGACAGTAGAGGTACCGTTTGTGGTGGTAATTGTTTCATTCGGTTGTTGAAGAGAACCATCAATGAAACCAATACAGCCTTGGCATTGAAGGAGAGGAATGAGCTGGCTTTTCCAAAGCAAAAAATTTATGGCTGAGAGCTTAATGGTGATCATGTGAACCATGGTATTGAAGGAGAGGGGATCTGCCATGAGGAAGAAGGGAGGAAGATTTGTTTTGGAATTTAACCTAGAACTGCTCTGATACCATGAAAAGGTTTTGAGAAAACCACACTTTCTGAGGTGAAGACTGCGTTTATTTATATAGAGAATGTATACATGTGTAGCTGGAATACTAAGAAGGAAAGAATCATAACATAAATACAATATATTACATTCTTATAATTATGAGCTAAGAATCAGGAGGGGATTCTGGAGAATCCCCAACAAGAGAAATTGAGAGGAGGGGCTTAAGAACGTTTGATACGAGAGAGGGAGGGTCACTCACCACTCATCCTAGAAGAGGAGAGGAGAAGGAAAATGATAGCAGTGGAAACGAGAGCAGCACCTTCTCCTACAACAACTCCTTACAAGGATGTGCTTGTTGGCCAGCCATGATTTTATAGAATCATCAAATAGCAACACCAATTATCTTTTTGGTTTCTTTAATACTTTGTATTCTGATATCTTTTCTTTCTTTTTCTTGTTTTTTTTCCTTAAAAAATATATTTCTCTGCTCTTATAGTCTCCCATCACTGGCCTCTGGCATATTACATTTCTCTGCTCTTATCTTGTCCAGTTCATATTCATGTTACAGATTACACGGATTTTCATTAATAGACATATATGGAATTTTATAATGCGAACTATTTGTGTCTCTTGATATGGTGCTGTTGTTCGGGAAGGATAAGATTTTGGGTTGAATCATAAAATTATTATTAAGGTTCGAGAGTAGTTATTTAGTATTATGATTATTAGGAATCTATGGTCTGAGAGAATCTGAGTAAGAGACTAATTATACAAGGGAAAAACACATCACCTCTAGTACACCTTATCTAAGACAAGTTGCATTGTTATTTGATTATTTTTCTAAGTCGGGTTTCTATATATTTATTGGTCATTTTCTAAAGTCTAAGACAGATCTCCATTTGTGAGAGACTCTCTACCTTATCGGGTTTAATTATAACTATTCTAAAGTTCAAATTTTAGCATCGCATTTATTTTACATCTTGTATTTTTAATAATGAGAGTGTACTCTATTGTGTAGTTTTACACCCCCACTGATATTAAAGTTTACATCTAAATCTTAAAAAAATGATTAGTAAAAAAGGTTTTTGACATTTTTGTCAAATCCTAATGGATAATTATAAACTTCTTATGATATTTAAAAAAAAATGAAAAAGATGCAATGTTTTTATGAAAATATAATTTTGAAAAACATTTTAAGAATTGATCGTATGCATGAAAACAAAATATTTTTTTTTGTTTCTTTTTTTTAAGGGAAATTAATTTAAAAGTTTTGAGATTTTTTTTGAAGTTTTTAAAAAATATTTGGGAGAAAATCAGGTATTTTAATACCAGATTTATATCATATAATGTAAAAATACAACCCAATATTAAACAAAATTGGTAAATAAAAAAATGCAAGAAAATCACAAAATTTTTAAGAGGATTGTTGAATTTTTTTTAAGAAATATAATATTATATTATTATAATAAAATATATTATAAAATATATGGGTTGGGTCGGGCCAACTAAGTGGACGGAGCCCATCCAGGTTGGGTTAAGCTCCGTCAAAAAAGGTTGGGCTGAGATTGGCCTAGCTAACTGGACTGAGCCCAGCCAGGTTGGGTTAAGATCCGTCAAAAAGGGTTGGGCTGAGATTGGCCTAGCTAACTGGACTGAGATTGGCCCAACATATCTAACTTTTGTTTTTTGATAGGTTAGACCTGGCCTAACCATGTGGGCTGAGCTGGAAACAAGTTCAACCCACTCAATTTAGAAGGAAAATGCCATATGCATGCATAATTTGTGCATGCAAATGGCTATGTAGCAGGTTTCAAGGTGGCAGAAGGAAGAGCAACCTTGCTTGGTTAGGGGTGAAGAGAGGTTGGGGGCATTCCTGGTGTTACAGGGAAAATCATGCATGGTGGCCAGAGGTGGTGGTGTCGCTGGAGGTGGAGAAAAAAAGGGGGAAAGTATGGCCGGCAAAGGAGAAGAAAAAATCTGGAGAAAAAATGGTTTTTTGCCTGCTTTGCACACTGATGTTTTAACACACGGGTCATAAAATTCGCCTCTATCTATTCAGAATGAAAGAGGGTAATCTTGTCTTTGTTAGAAAAAAATTTCGGCCTTTAATTTGGCTGGAAAGAATTTCAACCGTTGGTTCAAAGTATACACTATGAACTATTAAATTTGACAGTTTAAGGCTGTCTGAGTTGGTCACTTTAGGCCGGCGTCATGACTGTTGTGGTGTCAATTGGCCTGCACAGACCATACCGAGATGTAGAGAAATGTCAGGTAATTATTTTGGTTCAGGTGTTGTCAAATTTAGTGGAGAATAGAGGTATTAAATGCACTTGCAAAATAGCTCATGAGTAGTCTCTTTGAGTAAAAAAGATGAAGTTAATGAACAGTAATTAGATAAAAAACTACACTGCATTAAACCGAAAGTTTAGGGTCAATTAAGAGTGTAATTAATATAAATTAAAAGATGAAGACTTAAATTAAATTTTGACCAAAATTCCTAATTCAAAGAATAAACAACACCGTTTTGAATGATTAAAAAAAAAATCATACGGCGCACGCTGGAATAATGCCACTAAATCTGAGGAGAATGAGAGCAGTGCCTATTCATGAGCAATGTTTCCCGTCTAGACTAGTTCAATCATTTATCAGCAACATGCATTCCATGATATTTTGGTTTCTTGTGGTGTTTAAATTATAGCTAGCTACGGTCCAATCCATATTGATGTTATAGATCACTGATAAAGTACTTAAATTAATATTGTCAAAATAGATAGTTGATTTGATATGCTATTGGTGGAACACCAGACAAGGGACACGGTTTATTTGACACGTCCAAACCTAAGTTATTAGAGTTATTTGAGTTTATTAATTAAAATTAGTTTATACTATTTTGTTGGACTTCTTATTCAGTGGATTATAAATCTAATTTGTCGGTAGTTTTAATATTTTACTATTTATACTTAATTTTTAATAATTTTAGACAATTTATTGATAATTTGAATAAAAAATACGTAGTTGTAAGCTTTTTCAATCCTCTTTCTTATCTTCTTCAGCTTTTTTTCTTCTCTTTCTTTAGCTTCTTCGTTGCTTTTTTATTATCTTTCTTCTTTAACTTCTTTATCAAGTTTCAAAGAAAGGCTTTTAGTTACTCCTACAACTAAACCATCATTTCCCAAATTTCAGTATCAGTTATTAAACCCTAGAACTTGCGGTACTCTCATCTTTGATACACCAAAGCAAAAACTTGGCAGTGCCACCTAAAGGTAATAAATAAATAAATAAATAAAAGTCAAGTGACCTAAAAATAAAAATAAAAACAACCAGCCACGTACATAGTAAGCCCGAGTGTGCGCATCATAAAGCCACAACCCTCAGCAGCAATGCCACGCCACACCAAAATACAGGGGTGAGCCAGATTTGGAGGGGCCAAATTAGAAATAAACAAAAATTTAGAGTTAAAATTTACTAATTAATTATTCAAGGAAAAGACAGGGGAAAAAATAATTTTTGCAGGTACATTTACTAATAAAACCCTTGGCAGCCACCCCTGCCAAAACCCATCTACTGTCCAGATCAGAAGCCGGAGACTCGCCACGACAGACCAACCAGAAAAACAATATAGTGCCTACATTTCAAAGTATTAAATGCCAACGTCGAAAGGAAGGACTAGTTTTCTACATTAAATTGCATATACACGAAAGGAAATGCGAACACACACACACACACACACACAAAACCCATCTACTGTCCAGATTAGCTAGTTGTTTTTTTTGTTAATTTCCCTTGCTGCTTGGATATGGATATATTGTCGCTTATTCCAGGCAGCGTGATCATGTTTGCATCCAAGTCTGTGATCATGTTTGCATCGAGTCTTTGTCAGTTTTTTCCTTTTTGACTATTTTGGTTTGTTAATTTTTAATTTGTCTTGTTTTCTTAGGTATGGTACCCTCGTATTTGTGTATATTATTTTCTTTTCTTATACATATTAATCTTTTCCAAAAAAAAATGATATCTTTCATTTTATATTTTTTTTTCTCCTGGAAATCTAACTCCATTAACCATGTGCCCAGTGGAGAAATTTCTTCAACATCCCCATCACTACATATTAACAGCCAAACCTTAAAGTTTTGCAAATAAAGATCCTCTCTGTCACAACCAAAATGATAATCAAATCCAATCCTTTAGTTTTATATCGCGCATACGGGATCGAGGCGCCATGCTGCTTCCGTCTTTAATGGCTTTTTTTATTGAAGACTTTTGTTCCTATAATTTTAGAGAGAAATCTTAATTTGAGTTTCTATAGAACAATTTGATTCAGGTTAAACTACTAATTAAGTTTTAGGTTTTTTTTTTTTGATCAATTCACAGTTGATTTATTTAGGACCATGTTGAAGTCCCGGGAACATATTTTCAGTTCTAGATTTCATACACACATCACAAATAGCATGATCAATTAACTTTTAGGTGATAGAAGAAGAAATATAGTAGAAACAGAAGTGTAGAGAAAATGGTATATATATAAACAAAAAATAAGAAAATAGTTTATAAACCTCCCACGTTGGATGTCCGCAAAGGAGAACGTGCTTTTCCTAGCCGTTACTTTATTATGTAAAGATTTAATTTTCTTACCGTCTTTCTTAGAATTCAAATAATGTCGTGTAAATTTATTTATTAATCAAAATCCAGTTTTTAAGACTATGATTAATAATAATTTAGTATTGTATGAATGCTTTTTTTTTAATTTTTTAATTCCAAGATTTAATCATTCTAATACACATATACAAGTCTTTACAAAAAAAAAAGGAAAGTTTCAAACTTTTGCTATAGGTAGTAATCTTCTAAAGAAAAAGGATAGAAATGTATAAGAATGTAATATTTTTTCATTATTTGGGAGGAGAACAGAAAATGAAGGGAACGATACTCCAAACAATACTTATTATTATTATTATTATTAGTCCAGTCAAATGCATTGCGTCTTGAAAGCCCACGCACACCTGATCGTAGGAAAATTCTTCAACCTTAACATTGGTTTTAATTTTATTTTTTTTAATTTCTTAAATCGGAAATATTTAAGTAAAATTTGAAAAATATTTGATGAGATGCCGACTCGAGGCATAGGTTTAATTCCTTAACACCGAATCAAGGGGACACAGACGTGGGGCCGCATCACAAACCTTGAGAAAACTAATCAATTCAGTCAATATTAGCATTACCATTGTAAACTAAATGGCTTAGAATTTTTAAACAATGCATGAAAAGTTTATTTATATACTCATGAAATATTATTCACTTATTTATCAATATTATTTATGAGATACGCTTATTATATTTTAATTTTTATAGTCTTAAAAGCTAATGTTTTGGTTAGAAAATTTCATTTTTTATATATATGTTTCCACGAAGGATCCGAGCTATTATATAGTTAACTGATTCAGGTTGAGCATTAAGAAAATTAACTTAAATTTGACCTCGTAGATTTTTCGAGTCAATGGACCAAGATGGCAAATTCCCCAGAATCATAGAGATAAGAGAAAGGAGGAAGGCCCCATTGAAAGGAAAAGGCACCAGGACTTTTTTGCATAGTTTTGCTGGTTCCATTTGACCATCCAAGAATAACCTTGACTCCTGCTGGCAAGGCACAAAGGATTATATTTTTGCGCTAATTTTGACACTTTCTGTAAAATTTATTGCAACTTTCCACTAAAAAAATATGTATTTAACATTATGTTTTTTGTTCTTTGAAAAAATATGAATTTTTTTCGAAATGAATGGAAACTTTCCTCCCTGGTAAAAATACGATACATCCACGATAAAAAAAAAATTACCATACATTTGCATTCTTTTTTTTTCAAAAAAGTCTTAACTTATCCCTAAAAAAATATTCATTTTTTCCAATTATTAATAAAAAGAATTTCTTGGCCTGTTTGTCTTCGATCCTGGATTATCATTTTTCTCAAATAGAAAGCATTCCTCCCTTGAACAAAATACGGTACACGACGTTTTGAAATAAAAACCATGCGTACACATAAGCTATTAATCTTCATGATTATTAGAAGTTAATTAGGGTAAGCATATTTTGTTATTCTAAGAATAGATCAAATAAATAATAAGTTTTAAGAATAAACGCAACCAATTTATTTTTTCACTCCATGTTCTTAATTTTCAAATATAAAAAAAGTAAAGACAAAAGGATCACATCATTAATTCTATTAAAAGAAACCAGATCAACCATACAGAAAACAAATTTGAAGATACCGCAGCAAACTGTCAAATCTTGACTGCTAAGGTAGGCTTGCTGCTGCTATCAAATTTATTCATATCAGAAAATAAAGAAACATAAGTATTACTTCACACAAGTTGCGTCCTTGATGAAGACCACTCCTCCTGCAGTATATACACGTCAAAATAAATGAAAGTTTTAATTAGAACATAACCAATTCAATCATTAATTTGTATGAAACAGAAGAGACAACAGGAACATACCTTAAATAAAAATTAATGAAACGAGAGAGAGAGAGAGAGAGAGTTCCAAATATAAATAAAGACAATAGGATCTAAACATTCTATTACGAGAAATACGTACGATTAAATTTTTCAGTGTAACCATAAAAAAACAAACATCAAGGTACTACTTCAAACTGCCAATTCCCATTTTCGCATGGCAAAGCTGCTAAACAAGTCATTCTTAACAGAAACATCAAACATTACTTCATCCTTGAAGTCCTTTGATATATATATGTATAAGCAAGCTTGTTATGATTACATCCTACCTCCTTGTTTCAGGCTTCTTCCACTGGCCTGCTGGAAGCATCATCAGCTCTCACCTTGAAGATGATGGTGCAGTCGCACCTCTTGAGGAACACGTAGATTATGA
>Ga0307515_10013052_pt1 | contig 15563 bp, 19 predicted proteins | sample 17_EM_MG_FD_194513 | JGI IMG/M metagenome (GOLD analysis project Ga0307515, IMG submission 194513) | Populus trichocarpa ectomycorrhiza microbial communities from riparian zone in the Pacific Northwest, United States - 17_EM | ecosystem: Host-associated > Plants > Roots > Unclassified | place... | reverse complement strand
TTAAATTGAACTTGAAGTGTATGCTTGCTGAGCAGATCTGGTCAGTTGGACTCTGGGGTTGGGCGAACAACCAGTAAAGGAGCATACACTATTCCTTCAGGAACTTTTGCATGCCACAACAGGCATCTGGGATTTGGATGGGACTACCGGGTTCAACTGAGTCTATAACCCCGAGGAAATTGGAGGGGAGGCGGACGGGTTTTGAGGCCGTGATATTAAAAGTGAAAATACACATAGTGCCTACTGTTGCGTACAAAAGCGGCAATGCAAGATTGGGATTTGTAAAAGAGAGAAGCTTGTGTGAATAAATGTCTTTCTCTTTCATCGATGGAATACCCAATACTTGTATTTTACTCTTCTTACCTCTTTGTTCATATATCAAATAAGTGCATCAGTCTGTACACACCTGGATGAGATGTAGTTGAAAATATATATCCTGATTTTACCACCGCTGTTCTGGAATATTTGCCCGGGAAACATTGTTGCCTCCTACCTAGTCAACCCATCCAGCCCGCCGGCAGACCCGCGTGCTGTTCCAGCTGAATCGTCATGACTGATATTTTCGACCGCGGGCGGACTGCTGCTTTCTCAGTATATTATTTCTTTCCAGTCATGATCAAGTCTAGTTAATCAATGGAATACAGACGATCTAGACTATCTTTCAGATGCCGAAGCATGCTATCATTCATTTTGCCCGTGAACCGGAATCAGGGAACAAGAACAGTTCGGACTTGTAGGCTAGTGATTCTCCATGAGTAAGGCAGTACCCCTAACCCTGGCGCTAACATCATCTCAACCCGCCACACTCGTGTATCCTTCCGGTGTCTCTCCGGGTGTCTTCCGCGTTCCACGATCGAAATTCACTCTCTACCATAGCCGCTTTCGAGTCCCCTAGTTTGTAAACAGCCGTCAGTGCATGTTTCATGGATTAGGTAGCCGTACATCTTGAATTGCGTTCAAGTTGCAGCGTTCTCAACAAGTACGAAATGTATTCTCGAGGATGATATCGACGTCGGTGACAATACAGACCTCCAAGCGACCGCAAACTCTCTTCAGTTCTACCTTTTCTATTCCGGTCGTAGGGAATGGCTATATCTTTCAGCTCAAATTAAGGTCTCTGATAGCTCACCTAAGACCTAACGCCTTCCCTGCAGCTTGAAAGCCAAGCTACTAGAATTTTCCGAAGACCCGACTCACTTATCCCACAAGCTGCAAAGATCGGCAGCGAACCCATGCAGGACTTGTCGTTACTTTCGCTAGAGACCCTAACCCTCTTTTCACATTAAACTGAAATGGACGAGTTATCATGACGTCTTCAGCCCCTTCCAATTGCAACAGCCCGTCCGCCTCCACGATTGCCTACGGCAACTCGCACACAGCACGCGATGGGATTTACGTAGATATGATGTGTGCTGCGGATATTCCAGCCGGCGTTGGAGAGTCGAGCTTAAGACCTTTCACGAAAGCTCGTCGAATCCAAACACTTGTCACTGCCGCAAATCAATATAACTTCAAACCGAAGATTAATGAATTGAACACCCACACAATGTTCGCGATAATCCCATCATTGTTTGTGCTATTCGTCTTCACCTTTTACCACTTTCATCCCAAATACTTTCTCTTCCGCCGAAGATCCGACTTTGAAAAGAAGAAAAGAGCCAATCAAACTGGTACGACATCGCAATCACAACCACCACAACATCGTCAGAAGACTCCATTGCAAGAACAAGTCGACGCCGATAAATCGCTGTATCACGCCCTCCAGAACGCACAGGACTTCCCCGAAGCCCTCCCGGTTGGTCGCAAGCGTCTTCTCGAGCTCCTCGACCATACCATCAATCTCACTCTCTTAACACCCGACAAATCTTCTACCATACTCTCCATCCCTTCCTTCTCCTCCGAGTCTCTTAAAGACTTCCTTCAATCCGCGGAGGATGCCACCTCGGCTAAATTCGACGCCTATCTCCACCGCCGTAAATATGGCGGCGGTCGTGAAATGTTTCCGGACCGAGAATATGCCGAGTACTGGGTCCGGCAGTCTGCGCCAGTGAAATATGTTGATGGAGCATGGCTAGGTGGGGTTCATCGGGTCGACACCCTCCCAAAGGATAGGAGATGGTCCAAAACCGCATGGCAGATACTCAGCGAAGAGCTCGGCGATGGAGATCTGGAAAAGAACCATATTGCGGTCTATGAGAAGCTTCTCAATAGTATCTGCGATATCGGCCGCGGAGATGAGCGCCGCTTTATAGACCCCGCTGTCAACCCAAACAACGATGCAAGAGTGTGGACTGCGGCCGTTGCCCAGCTATTCGTGTCCTTGTACGCGGATGAATTCCTTCCAGAGATCTTGGGCTTCAACATGGCATATGAATCGCTCCCGTACCATTTGCTCTTGGTCAGTGATCCAGGCTTCATTCTCCATGCCGTAGGATTAATAATCGTCTAGACAATTCACGAACTTCGAGAGCTGGATTTAGATCCGTATTACTTCCTCCTACATATCGTCATCGATAACGGCGACTGCGGGCACGCAGCAATGGGACGGGAAGCGGTGGTCGGTCTTATCAACGCTGCTGAAACGGAAGAGGAGCAAGCGGAACTGTGGCGTCGAGTGCAAGCCGGCTTTATCCTTGCCGAATCACTCCCCACTACACCCACACCGCTCTCCAGAGCGACAAAACGTATAATCGAACTCTTTGGAAGGAAAGCAGTTACCGCCCGCCCTATGCACGCATCCTGTCCCGCCAAGATTGGAGGAAAGGGCGGGAAGACGCTCGCCCAGTGGCTAGATCCAGAGGTGTACAATAAGCACTATATGGACTTTCTACAAGCCCTCACCGACTCACGGTGGATAGTTCGTGGCGACCCAAAGAATAGCAAATTAATCCAGGAACTACGCTGGGGAGGACGAATGTTTGGAGCCTTCACTGCGGAAGAAGTAGATGTGCTCCGGATGTGGATCAAAGAGTTGAACGATATCACATACCTAATCACTCCTAGCAAGGCGGTTGGTGCATACCAGAAATTCGTTGGACGGAAAACACTGGATCGCACCTTTCCTCCCCCTCTCCACGCACCATCTCTGCCTGATCCTCCGCTAAAGGCACCGTGGCTCATCCTCGACCTCCCCCCCATAGAAACCCAACTCTGCAAAAATCACCTCCTCTCACTTCTCATCCTCACCGCGGCACCGTTCGAACACCTCCCCGCACACACCGTCAAAGCCGCCACTCCCCACGGCATGGCCGCCATCAAAACTCTCCGTGCTTTGTACGGATTGCTACCTGAGACCGAGGTGGTGGCTGGCATGGATGAAGTCATGAGAAGTGGGCCCGTGGGTGTGGTTGAAATTGCGCAAAGACTTGGAGGGAGGTTAGATGAGGAGGATCTGTTAGTACGGACTATCCTCACCTTGTCGAGAGCGCCGAAAAGGAGATGGTGGGAGTTGGTGGGAATCCAGGCAGGTTTAGTCATAGATGTTTTGATGAATACTGGCTTGTGGGAGCAGCTGGGAGTGGAGGAGTTGATGGCTGAGATTGGGGAGAGATGTATACACGTGCTGAGGCTGCTACTGGATGAGAGAGTGTGTGATCAGGAGGCTGTACGGAGAGGCTTTTGGATAGTTAGGGAGGGGCTGAAGAATGCCGGAGGTCGAAGAGAGGAAAGGGGAGCGAATGAAGGTTGTGGAAGTTGAGTTTGTGAGTTGAGTGGAACTATAGGGCAAGGAGTGCATTGACATAGAGCAAGCATCTATCTAATTTAGTGCTCATTTTTTTCTCTTGAAACTATGATTTCTACGTTTAAAGCCTCTAGATCTAACAATCCAAGTTAGTTGAAAGATATGTCAAACTAGCTATTGGGGACGAGAACGATATCAACAGTTGGTTGCTAAAGTGGGATGAAACATTTGATGCCACGACTTTGTTATAATAGCTGATGGCCCAAGTACAAGAACAGTGAAAACCGCAAACTGATTGTGGTCGAGTGCAAGAACGAGTGAAATGTTGTGTAAGGCAAAAAGCATGATCACTGCAGGGGTCGAACCTGCGACCTTGGCGTGTCATATTAGACGTATTAGCACCACGCTCTAACCAACTGAGCTAAGCGACCATTGGCTCCGTTTCAGGCACACCTAGCAAATTTACAGAAAAATCAAAAATGGAATGGTTACGACATCACATCCCCGCTCAACCTGGAGACGTCCGTTTGTACTATCTCGGGCTATTAGAGTCTTGCCGAGGGATAGAACCACCCACGGAGACACCCCTGCGGATGCATGTGCCCCCAGCCGAACATGAGAGCCCGCATGTGCCGCTGAAGATTGTTTCTCCTGCATCACATGCCTTGTTGCCGCTCAGCATTCTTCCGTTCGATCCTAGTTGCTTCTTCGTCTATGACCAAGCCCGGCCATGCAGGAAGGTGGGCGGGATTGAGAATGCGGCTGCAGTCCCGGGCGCTACGGACGATGCTGGAGGTTGAAAGCTACTGGAGCGGGTGGTGGTAGCATCAGGGAGGGGGGAGCAACAGGGTTACGTGGTAGGGCGGTTGGAAGGTGGAATGGGATTGGTAGGGAGGTAGCGGTGACATTGTACTTTCTTATCGTGGAGGTCAGAGGGATTTATACCCGACGGACACGAGTCAGCGCATGAGCCCGCCTCGCTGCCGAATGCCCTTAATGATACCAGCGGACTAAGTAGCTAATGTCGCTGATATATTGTATGTTACCTGTCAATACAGCATGCGTGATACCCCGCCACTAATCGCCCCTTTCTGCCTAAGTACAGCCCTCGCCATCTTATTTATATTAAGAACTGTTTGCAGCACCAAGATGGGGTGGATGGATTGATGATGGATGGCCTGACACCAATTAGCCGTGCAAACCCTAGCCTTGCTTAGAGCTTACAATCACTTATTCGAGTGAGAGCCCGTGACTATCAGTCGTCTGTCATTCGTCCGCATCTTGTAGCCGATCCTTCACATGGTAAATGGACAGCTTGTGCATAGATTAACCAACCACAAACCCAGCACTATCTTCCACCAGTCAAATCTGTAAGTAGATGGGCTCTTCAGGCACACCTGCCCACAGTGGGAATCCTTCCACTGCGACTTTCATCAATATCTGGAGCAACGGTGCGGATAGGGCAAGCATATAGTATCCATAAACTGAGCCAGTGCAATTGGTTATCGTTATTTTGGTTGCATCTGCAAAACTTATAGTTGCGGGGGTCATTTACGATTCCACCGATCTCGGCAACAAACTCCACCACAGGTTTTATTACTATATGGCGTGCAACATATACTTTGACTATGCACCAGACGTTTTCAATGGGACTTAGATCGGGGCCGCCACGGGGCTAGTCAGAAAATATCATATTGGAATGTAGGTGATCAGTCGTGAAGCATGGGTTAGGACGACTAGTTTGAGGTATGATATAGCGTGGGGTGATATCTTCCATGGTAATGCAATGTGAATGCAAAATGAAGAAAATTATCGGGCTGGTTGTAGAACCGTGGGGTTTCCTGTGGTTGGGAGTGGTTGCTTTGATGTTAAGCTCGACCCCAGCGAACTCAGAAGAGCGCGTTGGGATTTTACGAGCGGTGCCACAGCTCTACATACACCACGGTACTACCGCGAACGTTCACGTATGCCAGAATTGAAACTTGAATTTTGGTGAGTGATCGTACATCGAGGCACCCCTCATGCCCCAGCGCTCGTCGCCTATCGTGTGGGCCCTGTTTTTGACAATTCTGGGCAAGTCTGGTTTTGTTCCATAATCCTTCATCACAATAATATTCCAGGTTGAGATGAAGGTCTCCAGTGTTCACCCACGCGTTACAATCACAATCTCATTGGTTAATACAACGTGGCCATATCCGTTCTATTCACACACTCCACAGTAGAATACAAAACCACTCAAATATTATATCCACTCTGCTCTGCATCCACAATGATCAAACGCGCCACCTTTGTTCCCCCCAAAACACAAAGGAAAGTACAAACAACGAAAAGGCTGAATTTTTTGTATATAAAACCGGTAAACCACCTTCGTCAATTCCCGACTATGTAAAAAAAAGAAACCCTGACGCAAGGTCGCATCGCAGCAGAGCGAACAAACCGGCAGACCAAATCAGCACACGGTAAAGCCATGCTTCTTTTGATTTTTCGTGAACGTGCAGAAAGAAAACAACGAAAACAAAAGAACGCCTTACAGCAAGCAATATCAATCAAGACTGCATGACTAGAATAGAAGAAGCTAGATAGGGGTAAATGCAAACAGTGTCGCCAACATGAAAAAAAAGTACAAGTTATTTAGTTACTCCTGTTAAAGAATAAAAAAGCCCAGAAACAAATACGCAAACACAAACACACGCAGATTTCCACCTACCTCAGCGCCTATACATTCACTAAATACACCCTGCCTTTTCTATTGTCCAGCTACTAGCTCAACAAATTCGCCAATGCCGGACTCCCTGAAGCTCCACTCAGAACTCTCCTCGGCAGTTCTTCCTGTTGCTGCTGTTGCTGTTGCTGTTGCTGTTGCTGTTGCTGTTGCTGTTGCTGTTGCTGTTGCTGTGGTGGAGGATGGGGGGGCTGCTGATGGACTTGCAACTGTTGCATTACAGGAGTATGAGATGCTGAGTTTCGTCTATGCAATCCCAACGGTGGCCCAGACACCATTGTATGTTGAGACACCATATGCGGAGGCGACGACACATGCGAATGAGCGGAATGGCGGGGAGACATGAGATGTGGCGGAATATGGGGTGGCGGTTGTTGTGGCATATGTACAACGTGGCGAACATGTGTCGGGGGTGATCCATGGTGGATATGAGGGCTGTGAGAAAGGTGGGGTGCTCGAGGTGACATGTGCTGTTGGGGAGGCGGTGGCGGGTGAGGGAGAGGCGCATGTTGAGGGTGCATTAATGCATGAGGACATGATGGGGGTTGATGCGATACTTGGTGCACCATAGCGTGTGGTGGTGGAACGAGAGCCATTGGCTGTTGACCCATCGGTACCATTTGTGGGGGCGGAGGCCGTTGCTGAGGAGATATCGGGTTGACCACCGAGGGATGTGGCACAGTGACTGTCCTTACAGATGGCACCATCGGTGGTGGGGGCGGAGGAACCTGCTGTATCGGCTGCGCTGATGGTTGGCGAGGGACCGCCGCGTGTTGGTGTTGTTGAGCCAAAAAGACGTGCAATGGGGGCAAAGGCGTGAATTTGCTGTCAGGTCGGTGACCATTCGCTTTTCCCAGGAGTGGGGTGATTGGTTTCTCCTTGTCATTAGTATGACACCTGTGGCACATTAAACCCAAAGTGTGGTGAGATTTTGGGGTGTTGCCGTTCGTTAATGCCACAGGGGGGGCCGCTCCGTTTATGGTCGGCGGCGGTGAGATTTTCCACCATAACGGACTGACATCAACTTGACATTGGACGCACCGTTTTGGTCCATCTCCACCAACGTGATCCTGCAATAATCCTTCCAGCCCAATAACCTCTTCCGCGCCCTCGATTTTGATGGACACGGTGGTAGGCGAGTCGGAACCCTCTTTACCAGCACCAGCTACGGCACCGTGGCGATTGGACTGGGTTGATTTGGTCGAGATTGATACGAGATTGGCTTTGCGAACTGTCCCAGTCAGAGTAAGATCGGCTTGTTTGTATGTTGTCAGGTATAGCTCAAGTGCGGTCATTCCATCTTCCGATAGTTCGCTGATTCGATGGAAATTTGTCTTGATTTCATGCTCCGGACACCAGATGCAAGCGATCATATTGCCGGTTTCATTCCCCAGCTTCACGGTAATGATAGGGTCTCTTGTGTCCCTTCTACCTTTCACTGGTTGTATATCGAAACCCATCCTCCATCCAGATTTGTTTGCACAATTGATATGCACTAAACCACAGTCAGCATATGCCAAGCATTATTGGGACGATCTGAAACTTGCCGTTTGCATGACATGTGGCGCACTGCACACAATGGCCATTGTTCCCCCTGCATATCTTGCACTCCTGTTCAAACCGTGAAACTGGAATCGTGCCAATACCCTCGACGACTTTCATCGTCTTCGGATCTGAAAATTTGATCTCAGGAGTCCATACCGCACATGTCACGTGAGCCCAATTATTGCCCGCCGTCTTCTTCAGGGGGTCCCGTGGTTGCTGGGGTTTGTGCTTGTCGGATTCTTTGACTTTGCGCCCATCGACTTCGGGACTCTCCTTATTTGCCTTATCTTGCACGGCTTTTTTCTTATAGGAGCTCTTGTGATATGGGTTATTCTTTTCCGGTTCGGCGTCAGGGTCTTGATATTCAGGGCACAGGACACATTCGTAATTCTATAATTTACTATTAGCTGAGCCCGTTGTGACATGGTATAACCATCTGAGATTTACATACCGTCGAGACGCTTGGGTTTTTGTCATTGGCACACATTTCGCAGACCCACTTGTTTGCGCTCCTCATTTCCCCGACTCCATAACACCTTTTGTGAACAGTCATCTTGCAATCCCGGCAAATTGCGTGTTGCTTTCCAACCTCTTCGACATCTCCACAGACACCGCATGCCACGATCTTGGGTCTTGGGGGCTCGGGCGGTGGTGGAGGTGGCTCTTTCACCTTCTCTGGTGTCTTTTCCCTCTCTTTCAGCATTTCTCCGCCTATATCATCCTGATTTTCATTCTCCTTATCGTCATCCTTCTCTTTCCTTTCTTTCTCCTTCTCCTTTTTCTCCTTCTCCTTCTCTTTCCCTTTCTCCTTCTCCTTCTCCTTCGCCTTATCCTTCCCTTTATCTTTGGCTTTGCGCCCATAGCCGTTAGTCTCGGTCTTTGCTTTCTTTTTGGGAGGTTGGTCTTTCTTTTCGTCCGGGGTTGCGGTACCACTGCCAGATGGCTGAGGGGTGACAGAAGAAGCTGAAGCTGCTGTCGAGGCGGCTAATGCCACAGCTTCTGCCTGTGCATCCTCTTGTGCTGCCGTCAGTTCCTTCAGAAGCTCTTCATCTATCCTCCGCTTCCATGCTCGCCCTCCACCCTGACTCATCTTCTTCTGAACCTCATCCGGATCCTCCCACCGAATGCCATATCTCCGCCACAGCTCGGCACAACGTCTGCAGAGTGCACTGACCAGCCACTTATCCTCAGCAATCTTTCGTTTCGAGCTGCTTCCCTTTTCAGCAGATATCAAGGTCCCTGGAGCCACACCTGGTGCACGTCTCCATTGTCTGCTGTGTCTGGTAGAGCAAAATTTGCATTCAAACCCTCGCTTCTTATTTGACGCTTTCTCAACATCAAACGCAGAATCATCCTCGTCATCTGCCACATCATCGACCAGTTTCGAGGATGTTGTGGCGTCCTTATCCCTCAACTTGGCCTCTTTTTTCCCTTTCCGGCCGTCATAGTTACCCCAAATCTCTCGCCCTGGCTGAGTCTTCTTCCATAGATAGTAGAACCTTACAATTTCGGCCTCCTTTCGAGTCTTGACATGTTTGGTAACAGCATGAAGCTCGCTTCCGTACCTAGCCACACCTTCCTCAAAACGCTTAAGTTCGTCTGGCTTTAGTCTGACTTCCTTCACGTCTCTGACAGCTTGAACCTTCGATAATTTCTCCATAGCCTTCTTCTCGTTGAAACCACTCTCGCAAAGTATCTGAAGTGTTTTGTCCATGAAATTTGTTGTATTATGCTGCACAGAGATCCTTTTCGCGTGGTCCTGCGCTCCCCGCATGTAATCATCCAGAGTATCGAGACATCCCTCACGTTTCGGCTCTGCATCTTCCGGGAGTTTGAATATCAATGTCGAAGTTGTACCGTCGTCCTTCCCTCGCTCTATATATCCAGGAGGTTCCTCCAAAACCCATTTAGGCCTCTTTTCCTTCGCCGCAGCTTCGGCCTCACTAAGTTGCTTATTCTTGCTACCACCTTTTGCATATTTCTTCTTTTCTGGTGGTTTAATATATTCCACAGGCCTTCCGGGCCATGCTGGAACATTAGCCTGATGCCGGGTCCCCAAACGTGACGCTGCCCGGGGGTAAATCCGATCGTCGTAATCTAGTGCGTCCTCAACACGGCAGTGCTGTCCCAAGTATCTCATCTGCCACATGCGTGCGAATCCCACCTGCTCCGGCGTGGGTTCCTGTTGTTTGTCGACGTCCATCGCCATTTCAGAAGGGGTCTCGGTTCCCACTCCCGCCGCAGCCGACAAATCATCTTCTTCGTCATCATACACGTCTTCTTCGATATCGGCGCTCGTGTTGGTTCCAGAGGTTAGCGCCGGAGTATTACGCGCTTCCAATTTACGCTCCTGAGCTCGGTTACAGGGTCCACACGCCCAAGCAAATCCTCTACTGGGTTTTTTCAACAACGGTGGCCGTACACAATTCATATGGTAAGTTGCACCACACACAGCGCAATGTACAGAATCAGCACTTTTTAAAACCTAGTCAACAATTCTGCATATAAATGACGAATGGCGGGTTGGAATCATACCTCGCGCAGTATCCCACGCATCGCTTGCACTCCTTCATCTGACTGCATAGTTCTTTGCCGCGCTGAGGCTCTACAAGCAAATATTTCCATCTTTCCACAAGTACTTTCCGAATCGCCTCAGGAACATTGCGGACCGCCGTCGACGGAATTACGTCGTAATATCGCTGGATGTACCTGTCAAACATCCGCTCAAAGTAAAAGCTGTCGCGGTACTTGCGGTACTCGTTGAGGTTCTCAATCTCCGACCGGTGCTTTATGTAGCATTTACCTCGAATCGAAGATAATGGGCAAGTGTCTGAGTGCATTGAAGCGAAGAGAACACGCGTATCTGTCACCTTTCGCTGGATGTCCTTCGGTCGATAATACCAGTTGACTCGAATAGCGTCGATCGGTTGGGTGGGGTCGTTATTTGCGTGCAAGAATTCCATGATACGGGCGAGGTAGTACGGCTCACCAGGAGGCTCGCAGACAAGATAAATATGGTCTATATGACTTGCAGATTAGAACGTGGCGGTAGATTCGCAATCCGGGACTTAGAAAGTAAAAAGGCGATTGTGACCAGGTAACAGCGCCAAAGGGGGGTGGAATCGCGAGCGACAATGGTGTACGTACCATGAACCTCCAAAGCCGTTCCATCTTCAGCCACCAGTTTCCCGTCTTTCAGGTGTGGACGGTCAAAGCTAAGCATATTTGATAGCGATGGGTCCTTGGTCATGACGGGGACGACAACCTGACCACCCTTTCGTTTCTTTCCAGCTGCAGTGTTCGTCGAAACTGGCAGTACCGCTGGCGCGACATCCTTTCCATCTTTGGTATCCTTGCCCAAACCGGCGACTGCCGACTGTCTTCTTGAGGTCCCGCTTGACGCCCCTTCTAGACTGCCGTTGGCTTTGGTGTTGGATGGCGTGTGGTTGTAGGGGGTTGTGAACTCGTAGTCCATTTCGTTGTCTTTATCCTCGGCATAATTTACACGGGCGCCTCGATTCCGCGAGCGGGTGCCGTATGGTGAGGCCGATCGGATGTTCGACATAGCTGCCGAAGAGGTCGCGCTGACTGTCGTGGGGGGGTCTCCGGAGGAGGCGGCGGCGGCGGCGGCGGCATTATTATTGGCTCTAGAAGACGAGGCCGACCCTTTGCGGTCCGCCATAGCAATATAACCAGGTAGGTGTAAAGATTGCTCTGGCGAGTACAGCAACGGCGGTGTCGGTAGTTAAGGTGGTGAGCAAGTTGGTGGGGGATGAGGGAAACAAGAAACTAAGAGAGAGTACTAGGTAATTAGAGTGAATGACAGTGGACGGTGAGCGGTGGGATGAATAGAGACGGTGCCCAGCCGGAAAGTTGTGTGGTGGTGGTGGTTGAGGTGCTGGTGGCGGAGAGAGGGAGAAGAGTGTGGGAGAGAGAGGGTGTGAGAGAGGAGAGGGAGGGAGGACAGTGTATGGGTGGATGGATGGGATGACAAAAACCAACGGTGAAGAGGTCTCCTGCCAGAGAACTCGAACTTCGCGACACCAAGGCTGTCTTTCTGGTTTCCGCCTTCCTACTCTTTAAATATACACACCCCAGAAGTTCTCAAGTAGTTGCCTTCTTTGCTGCGGTATCCAAAGTTTAGATCCCGGACAACGTGTTCTGGTGTTCTTCACTTCACTTCTATCGGCCAGGATAAAGACGGAGTCAGTCAATCATAAGCTACCAGGGCTGGCCACGGCTGCATGTCTAGGAACCTCGAGTGTGACAAGAGCAATTGTTCGTCTTGTTCCGGGCATGTAAAAAGGGCACCGAAGAATGACGTTCAAGCGGAGAAGATGGCACGGTAAATAATAAGTCTCGAAGTTGCAACGTGAAGTGAAGGGAGACTCGGGAACCCACAAGGCAAAAGTGTGAAGGAGTGGTAGGCGTGGGGGAGGAAGGTCTTGCGCTTATGATAGAATTCCCCAGACGGAGCTGCGGCGGCGGAGGCAACGAGACAAGTGAATGGCGCCGGGACATGGCAGTACGCTAGCGCGACAGGAGAGAGCAACAATTTCAACATCTTGTCTTAGAACTCACAGCCATTCTGCTATGCTCCTGTCTGTCAATCACGAAAAACGACCAAGATCAATTCGCCCAATGAATAATTAGGTGAGCAAAGACACATTCGGAGCGTTTGTTGCGCTGTCGTCTGTCTTGTCTGGGGTTCTAGGTGCAGGCTCTTCGAGGTTACACGCGGAAGTTGACGAGGTAGGTACATGAAGAAAATGGATGATGATACTTTACATCTGTCGCAGAGATTTCCAATCGATGGGACTGTTACTAGCGCTTTTAGTTGATATAAATCTCTATCGGTAATCAATTTCCGTTGGCCATGAATATGGTATGAAGTCGATTTCTTGCGATAGATGAGGTTGGTTCCGAATTATCATCCGGGTGAGCATGCGAACCGACGCTAGATAGAAGGCAGATGGCGCTACATAAGGAGGTAGGACATTGAGCCGCAACGACTCGCCAACTCCAAGCTAAAACCCGTTGTACGCATTTTGAATGACACAACAGGATTTCAAGAGACATTTTGTATATCACCCGCAAGTTTCAAAGACAATTAGAGGTTGGGATACATTATTTACTCCTATATCTTAATTCCTCCGGAGTTGACAACTCTTTAGCAGGGTTTGCCCTATTCGCCAGTCCGGCAGAGCCCACCACATCCCAACTAAGTTTGGCAGTGAAAATGGACGACACTTCATCACATCTCTCGGCCTTCATCTAACCAGCGATTTTTTACACCGAATTCTTGAACCTTAAAAATCCTCTCTTCAGCATAATAAGAAGAAATGGGGGTCAAGACTAACAAGCAAGAGTATTTCAACAAGCTGAAGGGCTTGTTGGAGGACTACAAGTCCATCTTCATTGTTTCAGTGGACAACGTGTGTTGCCCTCAAGTGGCTCGATTTCCTCCGGAATGGTGAGGCTGACTGTATCTCGCGCGAATTAGGTCTCCTCCCAGCAGATGCACGAGATCCGTAAAGCTCTCCGTGGTCGTGGTGTCGTCCTTATGGGAAAGAACACTATGGTTCGTCGCGCTGTTCGTATCCTCATGGCCGACTTCCCCGAGTACGAGCGCCTCCTCCCTCACATCAAGGGTACGTGTCTATACCCGTACGGCTATCGATTGATCGTGGTTCAAACCTAACCGGCGACAGGCAATGTCGGATTCGTCTTCACCAACGATGACTTGAAGGAGATCCGTGATGTTATCCTCGACAACAAGGTCGCAGCTCCTGCCCGTGCTGGTGCCGTTGCTCCTGCCGATGTCTACGTTCCCGCCGGAAACACCGGTATGGAACCCGGAAAGACCGCCTTTTTCCAGGCTCTTGGTGTTCCCACCAAGATTGCCCGTGGTACCATTGAAATCACGACCGATTTGAAGCTTGTCGAAGCCGGTGGAAAGGTTGGACCTTCCGAGGCCACCCTGCTCAATATGTTGAACATCTCCCCCTTCACCTACGGAATGGGCATCTCTCAGGTCTACGATGATGGCCAGTGCTTTGCCGCCTCCGTTTTGGATATCGCCGAGGATGACATTATCAAGGCTTTCTTGGATGTTGTCCAGACCATTGCTTGCATTTCATTGGCTGCGAACTACCCCACTCTGCCCTCCGTGGCTCACTCCATCATCAACTCTTACAAGAACCTTGTTGCTGTTGCCTTGACCACCGAGGAGTACAGCTGGGAGTCTATTGATGAGCTCAAGGACCGCATTGCAAACCCTGAAGCTTACGCTTCTGCTGCCCCTGCCGCCACTACCACCGCCGCAACCGAGGAGGCGAAGGAAGAGGCGAAGAAGGAAGAATCAGATTCGGAGTCTGAGGAGGATGGTACGCTACTCAACCCCTCCTCTGTTTTTAGTTATGTCTGCTAACGTACTCACCAGGTGGTTTCGGTGGTCTCTTCGATTAATCTCATTGATCTACCACCAATGTCGAATATAAATAGTGTGGAGGGAATACATTACTAAACCACCACTTTGTTAGACCCAAAAACTGTGAACAGAAAACCTTGCAAACCTAACTTCTAGCGAGATCGTTTCATAAAATTCACATGGTTAGTCCACTTTTCTCATTATCCCCTATATCAACACCCAATCTGGCGAAAGATTAAACTATTTTTAACCCCGAGCACCTCGTGCTTTGAAGACTAAAAATGCAACACAACTCTAATTTTTTCATGACGCTTCCTTTTTATTCATTTTTTACTGTTCATCTCCAAAAGCTGGGACAGTAGAGCTAATGAGTTCAATATAGAAACGTGTCATTCATTCGATATCTACATCCCCGTTCCCCATACGCCAAACTATGTCGCTGCCATGATGAACCGAACTGTCCTCCATTGAAATGCAATAGATTGAGGTCTACACTGTTAATTATCCCGCGCACAGAGTCTGGATTCTGTTGGTAACTTTGCCATTGAAGATCCAATTGCCCAGAATATACTCTACCTACTTATTCTACTGTCCATACCATTGGTGATCTTCGCTCAATAAAGCGGACGGCAGAAGGAGTAACATACGATATCTTGCTGCCCCCGCGCGGTCGATTTTCACTCGCGTCCTAATATTCGTTATACTGTGATATCACTCGGCCTTCAAGTCCATAGTACGCTGAGCTAATCGTGGAGTGTGGTACGCTACATCCGAGATTACCGCTGAATCTAAACTAAAGCTAAGTAGTTTATCGCGGGACACTAAAGACGAATTCTCAGTTATAGCCAGGGAGAACTCTACCTATTCGTCATGATGGCTGTCCACACAAGAGGACTCGAATGCAAGTTAAAATAGCAGCTTGAACTAATCTCACTTCCAAGGCAGTTGTTGGGTTAGGTGATCGAATCCGAACTAAATAACCCCTAACCCTTAATCTATTAACCGACTCAGAACTAATTGTGTTTATTCCCATATTGCACCTCATGCATACAGCCCAGGCGCCTTGCACTGCACTAAGAAATCCCGGTATTTTTTCAAAATTGCAAGTTACTCAACAACAACATAATAGAGAGAAGATTGGAGACTGCAGTATGATAGGTAACTGCAAGGCCTACATATGCATC
>Ga0307515_10013051_pt1 | contig 15563 bp, 16 predicted proteins | sample 17_EM_MG_FD_194513 | JGI IMG/M metagenome (GOLD analysis project Ga0307515, IMG submission 194513) | Populus trichocarpa ectomycorrhiza microbial communities from riparian zone in the Pacific Northwest, United States - 17_EM | ecosystem: Host-associated > Plants > Roots > Unclassified | place... | reverse complement strand
TTTGTACCCGGCTAGATACATTATCAACTGGAGGGATAGAATATCGATGAGCACTCTTTATTTTACATTCAAATATATATATATATATATATATATATATATATATATATATATATATAATAATAATAATAATAATAATAATAATAATTTTAGAATGAATTTTTTATTATTTTGGCGTGAAAGAATAGGCATTGATGCCAATCTCTTCAACTCTCTTACCTTTCTCTCCACCTCCTTTGAGCGCACCACTCCTTCCTTTTCCTTCTTCTGTTCAAATAGGCATTGATGCCAGCTTTATTTCCTCTGCCTAAACCACACCATTTAACTTCTGCTCTGCATACAATGGCCAAGGCAACATTGGCACACCATAAGTCACTGCTTCAAGTCACTACAACGTACCACATACCTTAAACTAACAAACGATCAATAAGGTCATAAACCATTTTTGGGGTTCCCAAAATTTTTTTTTACCGTTTTTCTTTTAATAATAATAAAAAAAAATAAAAAAAAAATAATAATAATACTAATAATAAAAACTGATAACTTGGCAAAAACAGGTCGAGATGGGTTTCCAACGTATAGAAGAATCAAACTGGAGTTTTGGACAAATTATGAGCCTCATTACACCCCCATTGTACCCAAAACTAAACAGAAAATGTAGATTTAAGGTCAAATTAAATAATTATTTGATGAATCTATATGAAAATTAAGTTCAGGAACTTAATTGGATTTTTAATAGGTCAATTTGATTTAATCATGGGGCAAATTAAAATTTTAATTATTTTTAAGGATTAATTTGGGTCAAATTAAAATATTTAATTAGGTGCAAGGACTAGATTATACTTTTAATGAGTCAAATTAATTTTATTAGGGATTTAATTGGTGAAAAATTGAATTTGTAAGCCCAATTTGGGCTTAATCGAAAAGATTGAAGTTTTAGAGGATCAAACATAATTTTTACAAAGTCATTTGATTGAAAGTAGGGATAAAATCGCATGAAAATCAAAGTTTAGGGTCAATTAAGGGTCAAATTAAAGAAATTCACAACCAATACCTTTTTGAAAAAAGACGCTAAAATTTGAGGACTCAATTGGATTGAAAACATGGGTGAAATTAAAGCAAATTAAAAGTTAGATGGTCAATTGAGGATCAATTTACATAAATCCAAAATCAAGGATCAAAATGAAAAGGCATTGAACTTCAAGGTTGATATTGGAGTTTGACAAGAAAAAATTCGTATAAAATTAAAAGTTTAAAAATCAATTAAGGATGCAATTAAAAGAAATCAAAAGACAAATGACTAAATTGAATTTTAATCAAATCCCTAATTAAAACTCTAAGGGTGTCAAAACAACGATGTTTTATTTAAATGAAACGGTGTATTTTGACCAAAATGGTTTGTTTTGGTACAAAACGACATCATTTTGACTAACAAAAAAAGGGTGCCAGACGACTTATTGTCTGGCCACTATTCATCATCTTCATCCTTTTATATCCAAAAAGCTGCTTGGATGGTTATTTTTCAAGGGAATTTAATGTCTCATCTCTCCACCAAACAGAACAAACAAGACACTGCTCTAAAGACTCGATATTGTGCTATACCTCAACATAATTCTTGTCATCTAGTCACCTCTATAGCCGTTGCGGCGCCGCCCTAAAAAGGCTGACTTGATTAGCCTTTTGCAGCCAAATTTCACAACTTGTGGTGATATTTTTTGGCCAACGATTGAGATTTTTCCTGTTTGAATCAATGACCAAGATTTAAAATTATTCTCTCTTCTCTAACAAAAAAAAAAAAAAACTGAAAATGAGTAAAATAAAGTTCACTATCAAAATCGAATATTGTAAAAGTCTAGGGACCAATAACCCAATAAATAAAAAATATTGGAGACTCAAATGAATTTTTGACAGAGATTTTCAATCCATCACCTATGTTACCTGTTTTTTCACTTCAATCATCTTTCTTTCAATTCAACCCTCCCTTACAAAAAAAAAAAAAACATACAATTGAGCTCTAATTTAGTTTTAAAAATCTCTGATTTTTTTTTTATTTTAAAAAACGATGCTCAATCCACATTCAACAGTGGCAGCTGTAAAACAAAGACCAAAAGTGATATGCAGAAGAAAATAGAGTTGGTGGGAGTATTCTGTGGATGACCACCGTAGTGGGAATGTCGATGGAGAAGATAAGCAACCATTTCCAAGGGAAGGCAAAAAGCATACAACAACGGTTTCAGAGCAAGTTTTCCTACATTCAAATGATATGTTGTTAGCATGCATGGTAAACGAAAAGGTGAAGAGTGAAAGAGCAAACGCTTAATGGATGGCAATTGAATTAAAAAAAAAAAAAAAACTACAAACGTAGAGCAAGTTGAAGCTAAAATGGAAATCAATGTGCAACTCATTGAAATGTAACTAAAAGGTAAAAAAATGATAGTGGGCAGTGCAGAAACAACATCTTGAAGAACATGACAATGGACTCTGTCTATTTCAACTGAGTTATTGTACTGAGATTTTGTCAAGAAACCCGAAAAGAAAAAATGAAAATGAAAATCTTTGAAAATAACAGCAAAGGCTCAACATATCAAATGGTGGAAAGGCAAGAAACATGGAAGAAGTTTTTTACGTTTGTGATGGGATTGAAAGAAAAACATTTACAAATAGTGGAAGAAAGATGCTCCTTCAAGTTGTTGGATCAGGCAGTCTTGTATATGCAAAGGGAAAGTGACATTAGCTTAATTTGTGCAAGCACAAAAAGCAGAAGATGCAGATGTAGCAGTTGTCAAGGACAATAGAATGTCAACACGCACCGATATACCAAGGGACAAATTAGAAGAATGAAATATCGTAGTGTTTAAAGAATTTGCAAGCACCTAAAAAATGCATGACAATTTATGGTGTTGAGGAGCGTCGTTTCTTTGTTGGCAGCTTTGATTCGTTGAGGGTTGGAGGCAAAGGCTTGTCTGCAGTTTCATCATGGGCTGATGAGAAGAGCTCCATGTTTGTTACAGGGTGTTTGAACAAAGAAGAAAATAGATAGACAGAGAAAAGCGTAACACACCGTGTCCACTACAAAAGAAACATAGGTCATAGAACCTGCTTTGAATCCTGCATGTACATCATCTGAAAAAAACCATCCGAGACGCATTGTTTGAATAGGACCATTCAAACAATCTTGGATCATGATTATAGGTGAAGAAACTCGAGCCTTGATAATATTGTTTTTAATGAAAAAGTCCTAAATAAAGTTTCTAATAAAATAAAGGGCAAAACAATCATGGATTTATTGAAATCCACATAAAATGAGTCCATATACACAATTCACTCTTATGGTAAAAAGATATGGAAATGTGCTAGTGGAACTTGCAAACAATGCAAAGATTATTACTTGGATCAACAATTATGTTGAGCATTACACAGTTGGCGAAGCATGAGATAACAAAAGAGGTTTGAGATCATCTGCAAAGGTTATTTACACAATTAAATATTACAAAGCAGTATCAATTAGAGAATGACATATAAGCTCTTCATCAGGAAAAATATGAGTATTCAAGAGTTTTATTATGCTATGACAGATCTTTGGAATCAATTGGCTTTTACAGAATTTGCAGAATTAAAGGCATGTGGGGCCTATATTGATCATAGAGAGTAGCAATGATTGATACAATTTTTAACAGCACTTCGTAGTGATTTTAAAGGACTTAGAGGTTCAATTCTGTATCGTTCTCCACTATCTTTTGTTGACTCTGTTGTTAGTGAGCTATTTGCTGAAAAAATTCATCATTAGTCTTATTCTGAAAAGGAATTGTTTTTTGCTTCGAATCCCTCTATACTAGCAATACCCTCTAAATCATTCTTTAATCATCAAAATAAGCCTTACACAAGGGTTGCCTTCGACAAGTGCAGTTTCTATAAGCAGCAAAAAGGTCATTGGAAGGCTCAATATCTCAAGTTGAGACAACAAATCAAGTTTGAAAGCCTGACAGTCAGTCACAATCTAATTCTCATAGACCATCTCAAGGTTATAAACCACAACACCACAATACTGCCAGTAACTTTATCAGGCTCTATCACCGATCCTACTACCCTGGCGATGCAATTTCAGAAGTTTCTCCCCTTACAGCCACAAGCAATGTCCGCTTCTTCTTCTGTAGGTCAGTTGTCTCATAGTTCCTCAGGTATGTCATATTTTGAATGGGTTTTGGATTCTAGTGCTTCACATTATATATCTCTAGATTCTTCACCTTTTACCTTTGTGTCCCCTTCACCCTCTATTCTAGTTATGATAGCTGATGACACTCTTATGCCCTCAGCAAATATTGGTTCTGTTGTCACATCTCACATGTCTCTCTTTAATGTTTATCTTATTCAGAAACTCAGATTGAATCTTGCTTTTGTTGGTCAATTATGTGATTCTTGTGATTATTTAGTCATTTTTCTCTTTTTATTTTTATCGTGTACAAGATCTGCAGTCTCAAAAGCTATTTAGGATAAGTCGTAAGGAGAATGGACTATATGTTTTGGATGAATTAAAAGTATCAGTTGTTGTTGTTGTTGCTACAACTACTATTAATTTATCTTTTTTTTGTTTGAGTCCTTCCTCTTCTAATTTTTATTTATGGCATTCTCGTCTAGGTCATGTTTTGTCTTCTCGTTTGATATTTTTAGCATCCACAAGAGCTTTAGAAAATTTACAAACTTGTGATATTTTTATTGTAGTGAATGTAAACTGATGAAATTTTCCGCTTTACTTTTTAATCGAAGTATTTCTATTTCTTCTTTCCTATTTGACTTGATTTATTCTGATGTATGAAGACCTTTTCCTGTTGTCATAAAAGAAGGGTCTTAATATTATGTTTCTTTTATTGATGATCATACTCATTTTTATTGGGTTTATTTAATGAAACATCGTTCTGAATTCTTTGAGATATATACGGCCTTTCAAACTCATGTCAAAACTCAACATTCTACTGTTATCAAATGTTTTAGATGTGATTTGGGTGAGGAATACACCTCTAATAAATTTTATGAGTTGTTTGCCTTAGATTGAACCATTCATCAAACTTCATGTACAGATACTCTTGAGCAAAATAGAGTTGCTAAAAGAAAACATAGGCACATTATCAAAACTGTTTGTTATCTCTTGTTGTCTGCTTTTGTTCCTAGTGAGTTTTGGGGAGAAGCTGTCCTTACTGTTATAAGTTTAATTAAAACAATTCTATCTTTTTATATTTCAGGTATTTCTCCTTTCAAAAAGTTATATGGGTATATCCCTGATTATTTCTCCTTTAAAGTTTTTTTTTTGTACTTGTTTTGTTCTTTATCCTCACATAGAACGCAATAAGTTGTCCTCTCAATCTGTTATTTGTGTCTTTCTAGGTTATGGTGAAGGTAAAAAGGGGTATCATTATTTTGATCCAATAACTTAGAAACTTTATATGTCTCGTCATTTATCTTTCTTGAGCATATACATTTCTTTTCTATTCCATCCACTACTCATAGCTTGACTAGTTCTGATCTTATTCATATAAATCTTTTTTTCTGAGGATTCTGATAGTTTATCATCTTAGGTTCCTTGTACCTCAGATACCCTTCTCCATGTTCGACCAATTTGTATTTATCATTCTGCAGGTACTAACACTACTCTCTAGCACACCTGAAGCTCTATTCTCATCTACAAGCTCTCAAGCTTCATCTGAGATTGTGGATCCACCTCTATTTCAATCCATACGCATTCGTAAGTCCACAAAACTACCAGATGTTTCTTATTCTTGTTATTCTTCATCATTTACTTCATTTTTAGCTTCTATTCATTGTCTCTCTAAGCCTTCTTCCTATAAAGAGGCAATTATTGATCCTCTTTGATAAAAAGTTACAGATGAGGAACTTTCTGCCTTACATAAGATGAATATTTAGGATTTAGTTCCTCTACCTCCTAGTAAGAATATTGTTGGTTGTCGTTGGGTGTATAAGATCAAGACTAATTATGATGGGTCTATTGAGCAATAGAAAGCTAGGTTGGTTGCAAAAAGATACTCTCAACAATATGGTATAGATTATGAGGAGATATTTGCCCCTGTTGCAAAAATGCTACTATTCGTACTCTTATTGTTATAGCTTTGATTCGTCAGTGGCATATCTCTCACCTTGATGTCAAAAAATGTCTTCTTGAATGGAGATCTTCAAGAAGAAGTTTATATGGCACCTCCTCCTAGTGTTCACATGAATCTGGGTATGTTTGGAAACTCAAGAAAGCGTTATATGGTCTCAAATAAGCATTTCGTGCTTAATTTGAGAAATTTTCTATTGTGTTCTTGTCTCTTGGATTTGTTTCTAGTAGTCATGATTCTGTTATTTTTATTAAGTGCACTGATGTAGGTCGTATCATTCTGTCCTTATATGTTGATGACATGATTATTACTAGTGATGACATTGATGATATTTTAGTTTTGAAGATAGAGTTGGCTAGACAGTTTGAAATGAAGGATTTGAGTTATCTTCGATATTTCATAGGTACTGCGGTAGCTTACTCACCCAGAGGTTACCTTTCTCAGTCGAAATATGTTGCAGATATTATTGAGTGGGCTAGACTTACTGATAACAAGACTATATATACTCTCATTGAGGTTAATACAATGTATTCTTCTTCTAATGATTTATCTTTGATAGATCCTACTTTATACCGTACTATTGTTAGGAGCTTGGTATATCTCACTATTATTCGTCCAGATATTGCATATGTTGTTCATGTTGTTAGTCATTTTGTTGCTTCTCCTATTACTATTCATCGGGCAACTGTTTTTTGTATTTTGCGATATCTTCGGGGTACAGTCTTTCAGAGTCTTTTACTTCCATCCACCTCTTCTTTAAAGTTGCTTGCATGCTCTGATGCTAATCATGACAATGATCTCACGGATCGCAAGTCTGTTACTGGTTTTTGTATTTTTAGGTGATTCTCTTATTTCTTGGAAGAGAAAAAAACAATCTATTATTTCTCAATCCTCAACTGAAGCAGAATATCGTGTTATGCCATCTACTACCAAAGAGATTGTTTGGTTATGTTGGTTACTTGCAGATATGGAAGTTTTCCTTTCTCATCCTACTCTTATGTATTGTGACAATTAGAATTCTATTTAAATTGCTCACAACTCAGGTTTTTTATGAACGAACTAAGCACATTGAGATCGATTGTCATCTTACTCGTCATCATCTCAAACATGGCACCATTACTTTGCCTTTTATTTCTTCTTCCTTGTAGATTTCTTTACCAAGTCGCATTCCATTTCTCATTTTCGTTTTCTAATTGACAAACTCTCGATACTTGTAACTGACACATCATGAGTTTGAGGGAAGATGTTAAGAAATATATTTATCTTGTTTTATTTATTAAGGGTAGAATAATATTTTTAGGTTAACCTATAAGTAATCTCTTTGTATTTAAGTTAAAAGCCGTACTTTAAAATAAATAGATTAATGAGAACTCTAGGCTCATTCTCTCTTATGTTTGTATTTCTTGTGTTAATTTGGATTACTTTAAGGTTGAACCATTTGGAACACAGGCGCCACGGTGATAGCTTTGATTGCTTGCGGTTCACCCATGTCGAAAGTGTTCATATCATCCCCTTCAAATTGGGAGTGAAGTGCCAAGACTAAGGAATTCCTAGTAAGCAGGATGGTCGCGATCAAGTAGGGGTTCGGGCAAGTGAGAGGTCTTTGTTGGGTGGCAGTCCAGGAAAGTGCAAACGAGAATCGGTTGGAAGGTCTTGGAAGCTCTCGGTAGTTTAGTTATGGGTGGCGGCAAAACCAGAAGCACCAGCAGTGAAGTATTAGTAAGTTGGGATAGATGACTCATAAGTGATGCTGATGGTGGAAGTTGTGAAAGCAAGAACAGAGAGGGTGAGACATGGTTTTCAGGCCATCGAGTACTTTCAGGATGTCTAGCCGGATATAGTCAAATGCAGCTTTACCCAAGGTGGCTGCTGCCGCTGCTTCAGGAGGAGCTTCACTGGGTGGAGGGAGGGAGAGGAATGAGATAAGAAGATTAGTTTGGGGGATGGAACTGATATACGAGAAAGTGTCGAAAAGCATGATCGCTACTAAGATCGTTATGGAGATGTTGGGATGGTGTTGCAGAATTAGCTTAGCTAACTCCACCATAGGGATCGTATGGTGGGAGCTAGCGGCTGGCTACAAAAGACAGTGGCTTCTTTCATTGTTTAGCCCTCACAGGTTGAAAAGGGGGGAAAGAATCAGCAGATGAACTCCTGAAAATTGACGGAATGACTTCCAAAGGGTTTCTGATTCGGTCTACCTGCAAAAATGACTTTTCAAAAGACAGAAGAGTCTCCAGACACTTAACAGGGATGGTTATTCAAACATGCACCATGGGAACTAGTTATTGCCTATGAGCTATATCTCATAAAATGATAATAACCAATAAGGAATAACATATAGAAAAACCTCCTGTACACAAACCCCTCCCAAGACAGAAACAGAGTTCCAGCTTGCTTAAAAGTGCAAACTTAGGTAGAACTCTTCAGGAGCAGAAGTAAAACTTAAATTAGTAGTCAAATGAGACAAGAATATGACAAGTTCTGCATCTGTAACCTTCCTATACCCACTAATACCTGACTAACAATAAAAACCACCCTCATAAACAGTGCATGAGAAACCACCTTAACATAAATCACTAAATACAGACTGATGAAAAACCATGAGTTGAAGTGAACATCGCTCTAGTGCAAAGTCATTCACTAAAATCTATGCTTCCAGCACGGGAACTGCTGGCATTGTGACAGTGTAATGAAAGACCCCTCATGTGGCTATCCACATCAGAACCATCAGCCTTCGTTTCCTGAAAGAATTTCTCCCTTTCAATGTGTTTTGCAGGTGGCGGTGGAATTACAACAGGTGCAGGATGTGCACTGGGTTCTTGTGGCTGCTCTGAAGGAAGTGGCCGTATAAGTGGACGGTTCAGCCTTTCTCCTGGAATGGTTGATCCAATTATGCCCAAAGGGGGACGCTCTTCTGAGTTGCCTTCATCTTCAGGTCTTGCACAGGCCTTTCCTTTTCTTAACCTGCCAAGTTTTGCAAGGATATGGCAATATGAACCAGGAATAAATGCATGTAGTTCTGGAAGTTAAATATAATGTAACATGCTTAAAGATGCATGCAGCATTAACTCCTTGCAAAAGTGGATTGGATATTGGCTTGATTTGCAACTATAAGTTTCTTCTCGGAAGAGAAAATTTGCATGCTCAAATGATACATGCCAATTATTTTCACCAAATACAAGCCTAGCCCTAATGAAGATGACATGAACATACCTTCGGAAAAGCTGTTCAGGCTCCTCTTCTTCCTCTGATTCTTCATGATTAAAATGATTTGGAGCTGTGGTAGTTCTATCGGAAAAGGTATTCCTATCTGAAACTGTAGATCTCCCAGAAAGAATGGCATCATGTCTTGCTAGAACTTTCTGTAGCTGCTCATTCAATTCAATAGCTCGAGAGACCAACTTTTCATCCCTGACCCCAGAGAGAGAAAGAGAATCAATTCAAGAGCAATTACAAGTCTGGCTAATAATAAAATCTGCCATATTGACCAGAAAGTAGCCCTACCTAGAAGTCATCACAAGATGCATTACTCTCTGCTTTTGGAATGAACATTGTTCCACGAGATCAAGAGTAAACTCATTCTTTGCCCCCTGAAAGAAAAAATTCATAAGAGTAGAATAAGAAATGCTAACTCATAATTTACTAATGCAGTTCACGACAAAAAAGAAAAAGAAAAAGAAGAAAAGGAATCAAGCAATAAGCAATTTATAAATGTTAACCATCCAAAAGTGTACATGTGCCATTTACTTCTGTATTATAAGCTACAGCCTTGTAATCAACAGGAAACATTATGACACAGCAAAATTTGGCATTGAAGCAAAACAGATGATGTTAACATGCCAGCGTTTTTACCATTAACAACCACACCTTAATCCCAAACTAGTTGGGGTCACCATATTAAATTGCCTGCTCGCATCAAATTATAAGTTCACATGAAGTGTATTTTTATGCACAAACAAGAAAAACACATCGCATTTTAATGTAAAGCCCTAGAAAAAAGAAAGGATCTTTTACATCATGTAATAGAGGATGTTGTTGAGAATCGAAACAATCAAGCAGAATGCTTGGAAATACCACAGTTTAATAATCACATACTGCAGAAAATTAATGGTTTTGTGTTTAAAAGGTTCAAGCCCAAAAAGGAAATCAAATATGGAAGTTGATCCAATATGAATTGAAGTAGGATCATGAGAGACATGGAAATGTGATTGATACAAATAAGCAGAAAAGCATTCCAAGACCAAACTCAAAATTGAAGGAAAGAAAGGTACATTTTGAGAATCAACAGCATCAAGGACTTCTTTCAAAACCTCCAGAGCATTACTAGCCTTCTGAATAATACTGCGTACAATAAATGCAAGATTAGAAATGGTTATTCTTTTGCGGGCAAACAATTAAACCTCCTCTTCAGTGCGTGAATGATAGAAACTAGCACCTAGCCTACCTTAAGATCCATGCATGATGCAACATACCTCAATACAAACAAAGGATTGAATTAGCAAAATATACCTGGATTCCGGAACAGCTTGAGGCTCCACTGGTGCTGGCTGAGCAACCATTTCATGTCTAGAGGCAGCAAGTTCCCCATTGAGTGTAATTTTCTTATTTTCTTGGGCAGTCTGATTATTTGACGGTCTTTCGCTTGATGGTCTTTCATGAGGCCTCTGAGGAAATTGCACTCCGGCACTCTGGAAAACAATTTAAAACAAGCTTACTTTCAAGAGTTAAAAAAATCCTGCACAGCAAAAGAACAATTCAAACTTTTTGGCTATTATACTGTGCAATTGTCACTGCTGCTGGTAAAACACCCAAGCTGATAAACCCACATTACAATAGAAAGTTTCGCGATGGCAAACAGTAAGAAGGGGAACAAGGGCTGGGACCATTGGCAAACAATTTCTAAAGCTCCAATTCATAGATATTTGGGGTACGCAAATTTCAGAACCTCACTATGGGAAAAGAAAACTCCTAAATGACAACTTTGCACGTAGAATTTTGTTCTTATTTTTTGGACTTCCAATGAGCTTTTAAGTAGAAGCCTGTTGAGCTAGTAAGTTGTTCAAGTGACAAATTTTCTTCTAAATATGTAGACATGATGGCACAACAAGCTTGTTGTTTTTCTGTAAGGCCTGTCAACAGTTGAAATCATGTGGACAAAGAAAAAGAAACAGAACCCCTCAAACTATCAAATGTCAATGAATCTGCAGAAGTTGTAACCTAGCAGTGGTTAATCGGCATAAGTAGTAATTCTGACAAGCCACATGTTCCATACATTTTACCTACCACCAAATCATAATATGCAGTATAGAACTGTGGGAACTTTCCAGAAGCACCACCGAGAGATGTCTGTGTGGCATCTAGAAGAAGAAATACCCTTTCTCGTATAGGCAACTCTGTCTGTAATACAAGGAGAACAGGTACATTTTAGTTACAACTCTGGAAAATGAGCCAAGAATCAACGAATTTTGTACGAGTGAATGGTCTACCTTTTTCTTCACTATCTTGACAAGAATGGGCAGAATCCCTGTATCAATCACCTGTCTATGAACTTGCTCCCCAATATTGTTCATCAGCATCTCTAACAACTGCAAAAAGAAGAGGTAATACGTGTTTTAACCTATTTGTATTGTACCAAGCATATCTGCCATACAAAGCATGAACATCAACCCACCATTACTGCATATAATTGAGTATTGGCATTCTTGCTCCCCAAACGCTTTTTAATAGCTTTAACAACATCTCTAGCTTGCCTGTGGATTAGAATCAACAGAACTGTTCCATGAATTCATCAATGATGACAAGCAAACAAATGAAGAACCAGTGTTCAAACTATCAGCTTGCTTTACCTACACAGTATCTAGCAGCATCATCGCAAAATCCAGTCTTTGAACAAGAGCATATTTAATACTAGTGGTCATTCCCAAAAAATGATTTACCATGAACAACACATTTGCAATAACTAAAACACTGCAGACAATATGTTATACCTTTCATCATGTGCAACTAATTCACAGATTTCAATATTTTTGGTCCAATCTACTTCAGCCAGCTTATCATTGGTTGCAGAATTGACGAGCTCAGCTGCCATCTGCCTATTCAGGAATTCATAATGTAAAGAAAAATCAAAGATTGGAAACACTCTTATGGCTTGTGGTCTATAAGACAGGAGAAAGCTAAATAAAACAAATGAAAAGTGGATTAAGAATTTGCAATAAAAATTACAAATAACCTCATATTGCCAATCACAGCTCAATTTCACATATAATCCCTACTCATTACAATTTTACTAGTAGTTCATCAGTAACTCACTTCATGTCTGTGACTATATATGCATACAAGCCAGATTATTGATTACACTCACAACACCCCTGCACACAATAAACAATTTACAAAACCAAAAGACAATAACGGAGTTTCAGGATGGCGACAGAAGTCCAACAATGTTAAATGGCCAAACAAAAGATAAGATCAATACAGAGGGAAGATCAGGGAAGACATCAACCATAAATCTAAAATAATTTGGACAGAAAAGGAGGGAAACATCCAGTCCTTTTTGAGATTGTAAAATGCAAGTCCAACTAAGGGGAAAAAAATTAAATGGTGCCAGGCCAGCTATAACATTAGGTGATAAAGAAATAACATGTTCATAAAATGAGTGTGGTCAAAATAAGATTGCTAACGTGGAAACTTTGGTGGTGGAAAACAACTGATGGAACAAGAATTAATGGACTGATAAAGGCAGGGGAGGCAACGATTATGAAAATTTTGATGGAAAGCCCTTTAAGATGGTCTGATCATATGAAACTAAAACCTTTAGACAAGAACAACATGGTGAGAGGTAGTCCAAAAAATAACGCATGTTGAGATTCGAATTTTGCAGAAATGCCAAAAAGAACTTAGACTTACTTTCCCTCACAAAAAGCAAGAAACAAATCAAATGCGTGTCTTTAATATCCAGCAAACACCTTGAAATTGATTTATCATCATTCACTATTCTGCAGACAACAAAAATAAAGCATAAATTAATTACAAACCTACTCGAAGACAAAAGGCTCGACACAGTCACTATGCATTAAAACTAGTAATGAAGTTTGCTTCATAGTTATCTTGGTTTCAAACTAATCATAAAAACATAATACATTATCACTTTCAATTTAATAAACTCATAACCACAGAAATTCTTCTAATCGGAATTCTGTTCAAAATGGACACCAAGTAAAATATCAGATTATAAGAAATATTGTATATACGGCCAAAGCACAGACTTTATCACACTAGAGGCGACAGAACAAATTAAAACTAGACCACTGAGCTCCAAAATTCAAGCTTTCAGTTACTATTTGCATTCCTACATTCTCGCAGCAACCAAACAGAAACTTTAATGCTAAATCACCTCTAGATCTCAATCAAACTTCCATAAAAGGAAAAGACAAACACGACCCAATTAATAAAACAATATATACAAACAACCCTGAAAATGAAAGGACATTTACTACCAAACCCAGTAAACCCCAACACCCGAATAACGATTCCAGATCTTAAAACACAACCACAACAAAAAACATCATACCTGTGAGAAAAACAGCAAGGAATACAGAGAAAATGAGGAGGAAATCAACGAAGAGTTGATAAGCCCTGAAAATCTTCAACATTTCAAAAACCCAATAACAAGTTAATGAAGAAAGAAAGATCAAAATGAAGGCTTTCTTATTGTATACAGGGGAGTTTGAGCTTGTAACTGGCTTTTTCTTTATCTTGGTTGTTCTCTCTTTTTTAGCGTTTTCTTTTGTTTCTCTTATCTTTTGCTAACAACTATAATACAGTTAGCTGAACAAGAAACACTAGTTTATACGACACTATTAAAAAAAGTATGAGGGAAACATGAGTATATTTCCCGGTTTATACGACACTAGTTTATTCGCCCATGGTCTAACCAGATCAATTTTTTAAAAATGTAAAGATAATATCAATAGCATGAAAAGTTTTCCGACAATGTCATTAAACATGGCCAAGTGGATAAATTTTAAAATCGCATGTCCTAAGCTTTTTGCTTAACTCAAGTTTTCAATTAAACCACATAAGAGGTAGTTCAATTTAAATCAATTGATTTTATAAATCTAAAGGTAACCTGGATGAGTAGTAAAAACATGGTTTAGCTTTTAAAAAAACCTCAAGATGACAACTTTTGTAAAAATACCGAAACAACGAGAGATTAGATCAACTCTGGTCTTCCCGTTACCCGGGTCCTGGACTCTGTCGCACGTGTGCAGCGTCGCGGCGATCACCCACCACCCTCATCATCAGGTGTGGAGTGTCTATCTTGGCAAATATGTGAAGACAAGGAATTCTTGTCTTTTATCAGTGGAAAAAAATGGAATGGGAGTCGCCACCTAGTATTCTGGTCACTAGGAACCCTAACTGGTCTCAGAGATCAGGTACGGAGACTGATTGCGTAAAGGAAAGGTATTAGCACCCCAAATACGCCCTACCTAAGGTAAGCTGCATTGTTTTATTATCTGATAAAAATCTAAGGTCTTATCATGTTTTTTAATTGTTGGTCCGTCTATGGTTCAAGAAAAGCCCTCCTCAGTAAGGAGGTTCTTATCTTATAGGGTAAAACCTAACTATGCTAACGTCAAATAAAAAAACTACCTTTTTAATATCGGGAATACGTTTTACGTATAAATTCGTAATCCCAGATATTAAAAGAAAACAAAATATTTTTTTGGGTGTCTCGTGACTTTAATAAACTAGTTATTAAAGCCCAGATGCATGCTAAAACATATATATATATATTGAAGTTTTCTTTGTTGTATGAAAATACAATATGATTTTTTTGCTTTTTAGGGACTTGGCCGTATGCATGAAAACAAAGACATGTTTTTTTATGGTATAAAAATACAAACCAATATTAAGCAAAATGGATAGAAAAACACAAGAGAAAAACACAAAATTTTCAAAAAAATATTTTTTGATTTTTGATTTTTTTTCTTTTACTTGGCCGGACCCGAAATAAAATTGGGCTGGGACCGACCCCAAATAAAATACCAACTATCTTATATTGGGTTGGACTCAGCCCAGTCACGTGGACTGGGTTGATGATCCAACCCGGACTGGTTACTGTGCCATGCACAGTAAACAATTAATTATAATTACCTGGTTACTGTGCTCATGCACAGTAACTGGGTAATTATTTTCTTGCTTACCCAGAAACAGAGATGAGGGGGAGAGAATTACCTGGAGGTGGCGTTGTTGTCGCGGTGGACAACGACTGTGTTGTGGTGGCAGGAAGTGTTTCCAACGACGGAGAGAAAGGACCAGAGAGATGTTACAGTGTTTATCTTCTTCCTTGTCTATCTTCTGTTTTTCGGCTCTCTTTTCTTCTATCCTTCCGTTCTTTGGCTCTATGTTTTTTTTTGTTTTGTTCTGGCTGCGGTGGTGCTAGTGGTA